>TARA_R110002096_G_scaffold436021_1_pt1 | contig 119040 bp, 94 predicted proteins | sample TARA_R110002096 | Tara Oceans TARA_R110002096 (sample SAMEA4397295) | marine metagenome | biome: Polar Biome; feature: [DCM] deep chlorophyll maximum layer (ENVO:01000326); material: water (ENVO:00002006), including particulate matter (ENVO:01000060) such as... | depth 35 m
TTAACTCGCACGACAGAAAGTGTCTACGGAAACGGATCAAGCCCAAAGGTCGACACCTTGGTGAATGGGGTGGAAGATCTCTAGCTGAGCTGCTTTTGTAGCTTTGATTGACCACATCTGGTGAGAGTTCGTTCCAATAACTCTCGTCTCAGACCCTGGGAGTAGGCTTTGGTCTATGGATACCTCGACTGTGGTTTCAATCGTGGCGCTTGCTCTTGGGCCCGTCTATTTCTGGCTCGGTCAGGTCTATTCTTCTAGGGGCGCCAAGGTTGAGCGAGAGGAGAATGCAAAGCTGTCGCATGAATTGGAAATATCGGGCAAGCGATGGGAGCGCCTGTCTGATTCCCTGTACAAGGGGCTGCCCATCATTCGAGCCCTCTACCGACCTCTCTACCGATTTCACTTTGCCCGGTTTGAGCAAGACAAGCTTCTGGGAAGGGAGCACACAGACGCGTTGGACAAAGCCGTTGGTGACTTCCAGGACTGGCTGCGCATCAACAGAACATCGATCTACATGCACAAACAGGACCTCTTCGACAGCGTCAAGGGGCTTGAGTATCGGCTCCGTAGCATTAGTGAGAGCATCGAAGATGGTGTGGCGAGCGCGTGGAAAGGAAACGGAACGCCCGGGCACGTTGTCGACATACAGCTAATCAAGTTCGCACAAGAACACGCAGGGCTGGCCATGGAGGCCGTACAGCCAGTGCTATCCGAAGTAGAAAGACTACTGTTTGCGCCACCAGATGAAGTCCTACAGGTTCACAGGCAGCTAGAAAGCAAGATTAGAGGCTTGAGGGAAGAGCTCGAAGGTGAAACTGCCGAGTCCGAGAGGCTCTTGACGGCAGGCACGGCCAGGGAACTGGATAGCAACCACTAGGCTATCATTGCTGGGTGGTTTCTGACCCTCCTTGGTCTTCAGCCAAGCACGTCTAGCAACGATAAGAGCTCGATATGTTTTTGCCAATTTATCTTCTCTCTCAGACTCGTTCTTAGAGGGTTCTAGGTGCTCTTCGAATGACCTGCGCAGCACTGCGACTTCCCGGATCGACAGCCCGACCTCTACATAGATGGTCCGCAATTCCGCCGACCGTCATGTCAAAATTCAGGAGACCTTTGTGGAAGCTCGCTCGTTCTGCGAGCAATCTACCTAGGCCGGCCACGTTCCGAATATGGCTCTCAAGGAGGCGCTTGTATTCCGAGTGCGCATCCAAATGCGCAAGTGGCTTATCGCGAAGCGGGCACTTTCTGTGAATCCCTTCACCGAGGTTGAAGGAGTCGGCAGGCGAAAGAAAGGCAAGAGCCAACTCACCATCGATGAGGCACGCAAGTTTACGAAAATGTGCTTTGCAGAGGAGAGTTGCGCAGCCACAGCGGCTCTGTGTTGTGTTCTACCGGCGATGAGAAGCGGGGAGGTTGTTGGACTCACGCCAAGGTCTATCGACGACGACGGGCGTCTCTTGCGTGTGTTCGAGGCAAAGACGGATGCGGGGTGCGGCTCATCGAAATTCCCGAGGTGTTGCGAGAGCGGCTACCGGCACTGCCGAGGCCACAATCACGCGGCACTTCGTCAAGCTGGCCAAGGTCACGGTGGATAAGCCTCATGCCCTCAGGGGAACCCACGCATCGCTGGCCACAAGAGCCGGAGCAACGTCTCAGCTTGTCGCCAACACGCTTGGGCACGCATGGACTCATGTCACGCATCGCCACTACACCAAGGCGTCAGCGGTGCAGGAGTCCAACACCAGAGCAGCTCTCACGGTACTCGCTGGAGGCGTCAAATGAATCCACCACGCGAGTTACCGCACAAAGCAAAATCCCCAGGCTGGCGAGCCCGGGGATTCTGTGGACTCACTAAAGATTCCAGCTAGTGCGAGAGGGACTCGCCATTCGCGCTGCCAGATTCCGCGTAGCTGGACGGAAGTCCGAAGCGGAGCGGAATCATGCAGGCGAATCCAAGAGTCCCCGCATCAGCACAGCTGATGCTAGAGCGCACGCTGCGCTCGTCCTCTCAAACGAAACAAGGCCCCTGAAGCTAGCTTCAAAGGGCCAAGTGAAGTGCGAGAGGGGGGACTCGAACCCCCACATCTAGGACACTGGTACCTAAAACCAGCGCGTCTACCAATTCCGCCACTCTCGCAGAGCGCAGGTCTGATACCACAACCGTTAGCGCGTCGACAAGATCCGTGGCGGAGAGTTGGCTTTGTGGATCGCCAAGATGGCGCTTGGAGCCAGATTCAGTGCCGAGCTGGCGGCCTCGTAGGCCACGATAGCCCTCACCGCCAGCCTAAGCCAGCAGCCCTTCGTGCTCGAACACGCGGCGAAGATACGTCACAGGCATGTTGCCGCTGTGCAGGTAGAGGTCGTGGAAGCGTCTATCTAGCTCTAGGCCTTCGAGCTTGCCCTTCTGGGCCTCTGCGAGGTCGGCTTTTAGCTCCCAAACCAGGCGGTTGCCGGTGAGGTAGGAGAGGGGGTAGCCGCGCTCTTGGGAGTACCAGTTGAGTTCGGCTTGGACGCGGCCGGGGACGAAGCCGGTTACGGCGCGCAGCAATTCGCCGGCGGCGATGAAGGGGTCGCTCGAGCTAAGGTCGCAGTCGACGCCAACGTCGAGGTATTTTTTCTCGCCGGTCATAAAGAAGAGGTCGATGGCGACGCGGGCGCCAATGCGGCTTAGGTCGCGCTTGCCAATAAAGCGAATTTCGTCGGCGATTTCGGCTTTAAAGCCAACGTCGATCATGTAGTCCTCGAGCATGGTGGTCCAGCCTTCGGCGTGCTCGTTGGCATCCACGTGGCGGCGGATAATGCTTTTGTGCGCGCTGGCGGTGGCTAGCTGCAGGTGGTGGCCGGGGATGCCCTCGTGAACCATCATGCCGGGGATGCCAAGGTGGGTGTGCTCGTCTACGAGTTCTTCCGAGAGCGTTAGGTAGACCATGCTGGTGCGAATGCCATTGCGAAAGGCGGGCGGCGGCATCATGGCACCGGCGGGAATGCTTGGCGCCATAAACGATGGCGTTCGCATAATCTTCATGTCCTGGTTGTCTAAAATTGGAAAGAGGTCGCGCTCTTTAATAAAGGCAAGAATCTCTTCTCGGGAATTTTCGTAGTGCGCCAAAATGTCTTCGACGTTGCCGGTGGGCAGGTCCACCTTGTACTTCTTTAAAAGAAACTGCTGCAGCTCTTCGGTGCTTGTGCCTTTGGCAAGCTCGTACTTGGTCACAAGTTTTGCGCGAAGGGTTTCGATGGTGGCAGAGGTCTCGGCCAAGAACGAGGTTGCAATGCTGTGCAGCTCTTCAAAGCTTTTGTCGATGCCGCGCAAGTCCACAATGCTGCGCGCAACCTCGGAGCCAACGTGAAGCTGGGTGGTGGTTGGCATGGCTGCGAGTTTTTCCGAGTAGCTAAGAAGTGCTGCCTCGGCCGCTGCTCGTGCTGTCTTAAAACGCGTAAGCTCGGCGTATTTGCACTCTTCTGCCCATCCCTCGACAGTGGCAAAAAGCTTTGGCAGGCCTTCGACGGTTTGCAAATCCATGCTCACCCAACGCGCAACCGGCGTATCTAGGCGCGCTAGCATCTTCTCGGTGTGCGCAGGAACTGCCTCAAGACGGCCAACGATGTCGTCTAAACGGGCTTTCTCGTCTCGCGGGTCATTAATGAATAAAAGAAAGATGCCGTCGCCAATGTCATCACCGGCTTTGGGCATCTGCTGCCGCTTGCTCTTGCCGTTAAACGTGTAGCTGTGGTCGTGAAGCTCAAATCCAATAATGAGTTTGGCAAGGTCGAGGTCAAGCTTGCCATCAAAGTCCAGTGCGCTGGCATCCACTGCCTCAAGCCTTGTAAGCAGCGCCTTGGCTTCTTGTTGGGTCTTTGCCGATGCTTCCAGCGATGGGTCGGGCAGGGTGCCTAGGTTGTCGCTAAGCCCCGCGTGCAGCCGAGAATTGGCGTCGCTTGTAAGGTGAGAGTGGATGTCGTTGGTAATGGTCTCGAATGTCTCGCTCATTGCCACAGAAGGTAGCGCATTGTGGTGGCTTGGACTTATGCGAATTGCAAAACCGGGCCGAAACGAAAAAATGCGAGCTTGCATTGGCAAACTCGCATTGGCCCGAAGTGCATCGGGATAGGAGAGAGATAAGGGCTAGGCCTCTTCTTCTTCTTCCTCTGGAGGCGGCACAAGCACGCCGTAGAGTTTGCAAAGGTCGGCTGCGATCTCGTCGGCCAAAGCATCGTACGACTCTAGTGCTTCAACTTCTTCGATGGTCATTGTCTTGCCGACGATCGAGAGAATGCCGGCAGTCTTGTTGGTAACAGGGCGCGGCGAAAGCACTTCGAGGCTCTCGTCGATGGCGCGGTTCATGATGCGAAGCGGCCCTTGAACGCGCTTAACTTTGTCGGCGGCAAGGCAAAAGGCGCCCCAGCGGAGATGTGCTGGGTAGTGCTCTTCGGTCTTTGGGTCCGTCCATGCTTGCCCAACCGTCACACCAATTTCGATCTCGGCGTGCTTCTTCTTCTCGTTCTCGAGAGCGAAGCGCAGTTGCGGGATCCAGTGCTTTCGCTCGGGAAGTTCAAGGCGATATTCCACGATGAACTGTGGTTTTGCGCTGGAGGTTCCACCAATGGCACGGGTCTCGGGACCGGTAAGTTTTTCAACACGCTCCTCGATGGGACGCAGTACTTTCTCGGCCGCTTCGGCCGCAAGTTTCTTACTGCGGGCCGTCTTGTCGGCCGCTTCGTTGCCTTTAGTTAGGAGTTCTTTGAGGTAGTCGAGGCTCACGCCCGCATCCTTACTCATTTTCGGGACGGATGCAGCCGATCCGTCTCAGCGAATCACGCTCATTTGGCGAAAAGGGCGCAAGATTGGGGGCATGGGCAGCAGGAGTCGACTTGTGGGGGCCGCAGCGCTGCTCATCGCAATTGCCCTGGCAGCCCTTTTGCTGTGGCCGAGCGGCCCTAAAACGCCGCGCCTGGCTGCCGACGAAACGGCCAGCGGCCCCTCGGCCCAGGGCGGCGCCCCCTATAGCAATGTGCGCCGCGAAGACTATGTCGGGCCCCAGGTGTGCGGCGAGTGCCACCAAGATCGCTACGAGCAGTGGGAGGGCAATTTGCACCGGCGCATGAATCGCCTGGCCAGCGAAGCGGGGGCGGTGCTTGGCGATTTTAACGAGCACCGCACAAGCTACGCTGGCGGCGAGGTGCTTTTTGGTCGGCGGGGCAATGACTACGCCATGAGTTTTTTGCGCGAGGGCAAGGTGTATCGGCGCTACCAAGTTACCCGCACCATTGGCTCGCGCTACATGCAGGAATACGTTGGCGTGCAAGAGCTTGGGCCCGAACCCGAGGGCCACGAGATTTACTCGCGCGAGATTCGGCTGCCCTTCGGATTTCTTCTTAGCCAAGAGGTGTGGCTGCACCAGCAGTACTTCGACTCGTGGCACGGAGCCGAGTACGACGAGAGCGGCACCATGGCGCAAGCGGTCTTTGACCCCGAGCAATCGGAGTGGCGCGGGCGCTGCGCTTGGTGTCACAACACCTATGCCTTTGACCAACGCCTCGCTCGGCTGCAAGGCGCGCAGCAAATTGGCAGCGGCATCGAGCTTCTCTACACCGACTCGGTGGTGGCGCCAAAGCAAGACAACCTTTTGCCGGTAGAAGACTTGGTGAGCGTGGGCATTAGTTGCGAGTCCTGCCACTTTGGCGGCCGTGAGCACGCAATCTTGGGCAAGCCGATTCGATTCGAGCCAGCGGGCGAGGGCGTTACGAGAAGTTCTGAGTCCCCTGCGATTGCTGGCACCCGCACTGATGCTCGCACGATTAATGCTATTTGCGCCCAGTGCCACAGCACGCCAACCGCGCTCTTTCCCAATGGTGCCGGCACGCGAAACTCAAGCGAAGCCCTAGACCTATTAAGCGGCGCCTGCGCAAGCAAGATCAAGTGCACCGATTGCCACGACCCACACGTGCCTGGCCCCGGCGCTTTGGCCGCCGATCAAGACAAGCACATTGCAGCGTGTCTTGGCTGTCATCAAAACTTGGCCGACCCGCAGTTGGCAAGGGGCCACAGCCGTCACCAGCCCGCCACAACCTGCCTCGATTGCCACATGCCTCGCATGGTGCAGGGCATTGACGAACTGATTCGAAGCCATTGCATTAGCTCGCCCATTGACGAAGAGATGTTGGCCACAAGCCTTAACGCTTGCAACCTGTGCCACCTGGACAAGAGCGTGGCTTGGACGGCGCAAATGCTTAGAGAGGAGTTTGCTGTGCCAATGCCAACGTTGCCCGAGCTTGATGAAGTGCCGGCGGCCCAGGCATGGCTTGCAAGCGATGAGCGCATTCACCGGCTCACCGCAGCCTCGGCGCTTGGCTACAGTAAACACGGCTCGCAGTTCTTAGGAGATCTTCTGGCGGTTCTTGATGCGCCCGTCGCCTACGACCGGCTTCGCTTCCTGTGGGCTATCGAGGACATTCTTGGCCGCGAGCTTAGCCGCGATGAATACGATGTGACGGCAGCACCAAGCGTGCGCCGCGCTCAGGCAGCTGCGTTGCGGGCAAAGGGTGGGGCGCTTACGGCTTCGCCGGCCAAGACCGAGCAAGCCACGCCACCCTAGGCCTAGTGACACTAGGCCTGGCTGAACCTCGACACCCTAGGCCTAGTGACACTAGGCCTGGCTGAACCTCGCCATCGAACCAGCCCAGAAAAAACGCCATCGCTGTGTAAGCTCTGCCCGCCGCGCGCGTTTTGCCATCATGACTAGCAACCTGCCGCTTCTTCTCGCCTCCATCCTCACCGCCTCGGCCCTGCTTGCTTCGGCCCCAAGTGCCGCTTCTGCAAGCACGCTGGCCCTGGCAGCTCCGCCCGAGGCGCCCATTCCCAAGCGCCTTGAGTTTGATGTGGGCATGCTGGTTGGCGGCCTAAACATGGGGACAACCCACGCCGACGCCACCGGGCTTGCCGTAAATGCCGGCATGCGCCTTGGCGAAGTTAGTATTTTGGGCGAGCTAAACTACTTTGGCATCCAAGGCGCCGAGCGCGGAACCATGACTCGCGTGGGCCTCACAACGCGCTACAGCCTAGTGCCGCTTGGCGACCCTAAGAGTTTTGCCACCAGTGACCTTTGGCTTGAAGGCGGCATTGGTTGGGAACACGTGGCATGGCGAAGTGGCGGGGTTTTGGATAGGCCCGACTTAGCGTTGGGCTTTGGCTGGCAATCCAACTTTGTGATGGACAAGCACTCAGACCATCCGCGCTATCTAGGGCCGTACTTCGCGCTGCGCACGCTCATTGGCCAAGGACCCGCGACAAACGAGGAAGCAACCTGCGGTGGCCCTTGCGATCGGGCGACAGCGCCATCGACCACCGACGTGAGCTTTATGTTTCACGTCGGAATTAACTGGGGGCGAATGAGCTTCTAGGAACTCTTCCTAGAAGCTTCCGCCAACATCGAAAAGCCCTGCGAACTAGTAGGCTTTGTTTGCGACTTTGGCCGCTGCAGCGCGAACTCGCTCGTCGCTATCTTGCGCAAGCTTATCAAGGCCGGGAAGAGCTGCTGCCCGATCCGCATCCACGCGGGCAAGAGCCCGAAGCGCCTCGAGTCGCACATCGGCTTCACCGCTTTGCGTAAGTTGCGCGAGGCTGTCAAAGGCCTTTGCATCACCAACGTTGCCAAGAGCCCTTGCTGCAGTGGCTTGAAGCTCGGCATCGGTATCGGCAAGAGCTGCAACCAACGCATCGCTGAGCGCTGCGCCATCGGCTCGGCGGCCAATTGCAAAGGCCGCCCGAATTTTAACCGCGGTTGCCGAATCGCTCATGCCAAGAGCCAAGCCTTCGAGTGCGGCTGTGCTGTCTTTGGCAAGGCGCATCGAGTCGACAAGGGCTGCGCGAAGCACTTCGCTTCGCTCGCTTTTAAGAAGCGTCACAGCCTGCGCTGCGTAGTCGCCTTGGGTTTGCGGAAGCGCGACGATAAGAGCGTGACGCACTGCCTCGGTCTCGCCAGCGGATTGCAGGCGCGCAAGCAAGAGCGGCGCTGCAGCCGGCGTTACCAGGTTCTCATCGCTAAACCGCAGGCTGCCGTTGCGAGCGGTCTTTGGCAGGGTGGTGCGCACAAGTTCTGCAAGGTCAGCGGGCGCAAGGGCAGCGCTTGCCTCCTCGGCCTCGTCTTGGGCGGCTTGGCTAGGCACCGCTTTGGCAGCAGCCGTCACCTCTGTTTCGGAGCCAGTCTCCGAGTTTGAAGCGTTGTTGCAGGCAGTGAGGCAAAGTGGAAGTGCGAGGGCGAGAGTTAGAAAGCGGCTCATGATGGGATGTCTCCGGGAAGTTGGCTCGAACGCGTTGGGACGAACGAGTGGGACGAACGAGTGGGTCGAACAAGTTGCGGGGTGAATGGGCAGCGGCACACTACTGCACAAGGTGCAGTGCCTCTTCCCACCAATTGGCAAGTGGGGTGCGTTCGACGTTGGTGCCGCAGTGAACTTCGCCGAGTAGTGCGTGGTAGCTAAACCAATCGTCGACAAAGTGCATGTTGGAGCCAGCAGGAAAGAGCGATGTGTAAACGGTCTCAAGCGAGTCGATAAACGGCTTGGGAATAAAGAGATGGGTATTTGTCTGAGCATCGTCGGCGACGATTAGGTTGACCGTGCCAGGGATAAGAGCAGCCATGCCGCAACCGACGTCTTCGAAAAGCGCAGGCACCTTAATAATGTCCGCATCGGTGATTCCGGTTTGCGCCTTAAAGGTATTGAGCATCGGCGTTAGGTAGTCGTCCTGAATGTCGAGGTTCTCGTTGCGAAACGCGATGTCGGTTTCAAAGTCGTTGGTGTTAAAGAACCCGCTCGCGCCGTAACGGCTGCTCGAGAGGTTTTGGTTGGTGCCATCGAGGGCGGCAAAGGCAGAGGGCACGTCGGCGATAAGAAGCTTGAAGCCAAGAGCCGAGTTTGCATCGGGAATCCAGCTTGTCACTTCATCGATGTGTCCAACGCACAACCACGAGGTGTTCACGGTGAACGGAGCTTGAATCTTTTGCTCGGTAAGAAATGCACCAACCGATCCATTGGGGCCTTGGCCGCCAACGTCTCCGTAGTACACGCGACCAAATGGGTACTCGACGCCATTTACGGTAACCGGCGGCGAGACTTCAAGGTTGCCAAAGGAGTCGTAGCTATTGGCGTTTACGTTGGGATTGCCAAACGTGCCGACGTAGTACTCGGGGCCGCTAAAGTAGGCCTCGGGCATTGCATCAAGGCCGCGGTCTCGAATGGAGTCGATGACCGTATCCATGCGCTGGCCGTCATCGCCTGTGCTGCTGCCAAATTCGAATTCGTCTTGCATCCAAATGTCGTAGTTCACTTGGCTGCCAGGCACCGCGGTAAAGGCGCTTGCCGAGAGTACTGACTGGTAGGTGTTCACCATCGCTACGTTGTTGTCGCCGCCATTGGGCGTGTTGACAACGTAGGTGTGCTCTGACGGTTGAAGGTGGTGATTGAGAATAAGTGGCGAGGACCAAAGGTCGACAAGGTCGGTGTCCACCTCGGTGCTGCCGTTTAGAAGGCGAGCGCTAAGAGCGGCTTTTGCCATGTACCAGCCAAACTCAACACGAAGAGTCGAGCCATCGGCGGGCAGCGTAACTTGTGTTGTGACCGAGTCATCGAGGTCGGTTCCGAGCACCAATCGATTTGCCACATTCCAGATTCGGATGTCCTCGGTGGCGCCGCTTAGCGTAAGTTCGATCGTGTGGCCGGGGTGGTTTGGAAGCGGCAGGATCGAGAGGTCGTTGTCTCCAGCAAACGGCGCCTGGTACCAATCGGGGGTGCCGGTATCGTCGTCGTCGTCAGCGTTTACAACGCCGTAGACCGATCGAAGTCCAAGCTCGCCATCGCCGTCGCCATCACCGTCACCGTCGCCATCGCCGTCGCCTGCAACGGCGGCATCGGGATTTGCTTGGCGGTCATCATCGACTCCACCGCTGCACGCTGCGCTGGTATTTAAGAGGGCAACAAGAGCGAGGAGTCGGAGGAGGCTGCTCATAGCGCGCACTGTAGGGGCTTATCGCTCACGTGCCAAGAACCAACTTTTCTCGTGGACAAATACAAAAGCGGCGACCGATCTGCACCGGTCGCCGCCTCATTGTCGCGTTGTTAGTCGTACCGAACCTTAGGTCGGATTAGTCGATCCAGTCGGTGCAATCGGCAATGATGTTTTCGTTGAACGTAACCGTCCAATCAAAGATGTAGCCGTTGTCGATGGTCCAGTCGTCGGTTGCGCGAATGGTCCAGTCGCCGTTTAGCGTACAGCCAACGAGCGCATTGTAGGACGAGCTAGGTTTGTAGTCGCCCGCAGGAAGAGTGCCAGCGCCCGTGTTGTTGTTAGCCCATTCAAGCATTGGCTCGTTTACTGCGTTGGCTGTCCAGCAATACTGTGACCCAACTCCCGGAACCGGTGCTTCGCCGCCACCGCCAAAAATGTCTTCATCATCTTCGTTGGGAACGCCCATGAAGATTTCATCGCCCTCGGTTCCAAGGAACTGCTGCAGGACAACGAGCTCGCCCGAAGGACAAATCATTTCGATTTGCAGGTCGCGAAGCCACGAGTGCTCCATCGTTACGCAGGCAGAAACAAAGCCGTCTTCAGAGAGAAGAGTTTGGCCATTGTCGAAGCCGGTAATTGTGACGGCTGTTTCATAAGACTGGCCGTCGCCATCGGGAATTGCGAGTGGGTCGCCGCCAAAGGTTGCTTCGCCGCAGCCATCGGTGCTGCCACCGCCGCCGCCGCCGCCGCCAGTGCAGTAGGCATCAAAGGCACACGAGAGGTTCTCGCAGTCGGTCTTGCCATCGCAGTCGTTATCAACGCCGTCCGAGCAGCTAACTTCTTCGGCTGCTGTTGCAACGCATTCGATGTCAGCGCCGCCGTCGGCTCCAACGCCGTTTTCTTCGTCGGTACCGGTAGCTCCGCCGCAGGCAGCGAGAAGGAAGGAAAGTGCGAGGCAGCGATGAAGTGGGGCAAGTTTAGTCAAGTCGGGCTCCTTGGATGGCGTTTGGGGATGTCGTTGGGGATTAGCGTTCGGGAACGTTGGTGAATCTCTAAGAGGCGTCCCAGTGTTCCGGAATTGCCGGTGAACTGTGACGCTGGAGTGACATTTAGAAGAATCCTCAGAAAAATGCAAACTATATTTGTCATCGGTCTGACCGTTATGGATCTATGGTTCCTTAACAAAACAGGATGATAGGGCCGATCCCAGCCCTGTACTTTCGTACACAAGGCACTGATGATCGGCGCTTCTTATATGAGCGAAACGCCACACACACGGATCAATAAGTACCTTAGCGAGGTTGGATACTGCTCACGCCGGGCGGCCGATAAGCTCATCGCGAAGGGCTCGATCACGATCAACGGCGCCGTGCCCGAACTTGGAACCAAGGTGGCGCCAGGCGATGAAGTTCGGGTCAATGGCGAGCTGGTTTCGCCATCCGAAGACAAACGCGTCTACCTCGCATTTCACAAGCCCGTGGGCATTGTTTGCACCACCGACACCGGTGTCGAGCCCGACAATATCATCGACTACATCGGCTATCCCGTGAGAATTTTCCCCATTGGCCGTCTCGACAAACCCAGCGAAGGATTGATCTTCTTAACCAACGATGGCGACATCGTGAACAAGATCTTGCGGGCTAGAAACAACCACGAGAAAGAGTACGTGGTGTCGGTAGACAAGCCAATCGACAATGACTTTGTGCGCGCAATGAGCAATGGCGTGCCCATTCTCGATACGGTTACGCGCAATTGCAAAGTGCGCCGCGAGAGTAAAACGCAGTTTCGAATTATTCTTACTCAGGGGCTCAATCGGCAGATTCGCCGCATGTGCGAGTACCTTGGCTACCGCGTAACAAAACTTAAACGCGTGCGCATCATGAACGTACAACTCGACTTGCCCGTTGGCGAGTGGCGCGATCTTACCGAGGGCGAGCTTGCAGAAATTCTTCGTCTCTCCGCCGACTCGACAAAGACCAACGAGGCCTAGATGTCCACTGTAGTACTCCTAAACAAGCCGTACGGCGTTCTAAGCCAGTTCACCAGTGACAAGGGCTTTGAAACCTTGGCGGCGTATGTCGACGTTCCTCACGTCTATGCGGCGGGGCGACTCGACAAAGACTCGGAGGGCTTGCTTGTGCTTACCGACGATGGCGCGCTGCAAGATCGCATTGCCTCGCCAAAGCATAAAATGAGCAAGACCTATTGGGCGCAAGTTGAAGGCGAGCCAACGGATGAGGCACTCGAGGCGTTGCGACAAGGCGTGCGCTTAAAGGACGGCATGAGCAAGCCTGCAAAGGCTTCGCGTCTCGAGGCGCCAGACGTTTGGCCACGGACGCCGCCGATTCGAGAGCGCAAATCCATCCCAACATCGTGGATTTCGCTAACCATTCAAGAAGGTCGCAATCGCCAAGTGCGACGCATGACCGCCAAGGTTGGCTTTCCCACGCTTCGTCTCATTCGCTATGCCATTGGCGAGTGGACGATCGATGGCATTGCCTCGGGCGCCTACAAAATCGCCTAGCGTTGCTTGGCTAGCGCTGCTTGGCGAGTTGCTGTTCTGCGAGGGCCGAAACGTCGAACGCCGCCGGTGCTATTGTTCTTAGGGGGAATTCTAAGAGAGCACGAGGCGGCGCCGAGGCCAGGAAGGCAGTTTGCTTAGTCGATGATGGCGCCTTCGCAGCCGAGGTCAACTTCGATGCCGTCTGTGCCACCGGTTTGCACCGACTCGCAGGCAGCGCCGTTCAGTGTGATGGTCTTGGTGGCTTCGTCGTAGGCCCAGCCGTTTGGGTCGTCGCGGTTTAGCTCAACACCGTTGATGACAACGTTGATGTCGTCGGCGTTTGATGGCGTCTGCTGAAGGGCAAACTCGCAGCTTGGAATGGTTACGTCGCCAAGGATGGAGTCGAGAGCAAGGTTGAGTTCGTCTGGGGAGTCGGCGCTGTAGAGTTGGTTTGTGCCACCGGCAATTGCCATTTCAAGCATGCCGCTAACGTCGGCGTTGCCAAAGCCAAAGCCAAGAACGTAGGTTTTGATGCTGCGTTGCACGAGAGACTCGATGACATCGACCGACTGATTAATGCTTGAGCAAACAGGAAGACCATCGGTAGCGAGTATCACGATGCGACCATCGGGATTGACAGGTTGGCCATCAAAGTAGTCGCGAGCTTTTTGCAGGCTCTGGTGAGTTGGAGTCCGGCCACTTGGCCCAGTGTTATTCATCTGATTAAGAATTGGACCAACGTTGTTAAGTGCAGGCGTTACGTTTGGATCGCTCACACCGCAGTCGTTGTTGGATGGGAACATCATGAGACCGAAGTTCACGTTGGCGCCATTGTTCGCGACAATGCTGGCCATCGCGTTTCGCATCACGTCCCACTTGCTGGTGCTACTGCCGTTTACAAGTGGCTCGCCCATAGAGCCCGACTTGTCGAGAACCAACATAATATCGGGTGTGACTTGACGTTGCTCGAAGGTAATCGCAACGGCCTCATCACATACCTCTGCATCAGGAGCAACAAAAGTGCCTGCATCGGGGGCACCCGGATCCCCTGTTCCACCAAGCTCAGGTGCACACGCTGCGGCACCGAGAAGGGTGAGAGCAAAAAGTGTAGTGCGAATGGACTTGGTGTGTTTAGACATCGGGATTCTCTTTCCTATCGTTGACATATGTAGCTTTTTAAATCGTTGCAGTTGTTGTCGTCCCAAGCGCCGCCTTGGTTGGAAATCAGCGCAAGGCAGTTCTCGACACCGTTGCCATTGTTGGGTTCACCAGCGCGCCAGTTTGTGTAGGTCATTGGCTCGGCATCCCAAGTCCAAACTCCTTCGCTCGCGGTGTCGCTTCCCAAAAGCCAAGCTTCGGGAAATGCGGAGGGAACAAGTGAGGCGAGGATGCCGTTGGTGGCAGAGTCGTCGACGCGAGCGAGGTCGCCACTAAGGAATTGGCATTTGAGGCGAGCGCCAGCCCAGCTTGAGCTCTCGAAAAAGTACTCGAAGCAGATGCCGTCGCTGGTTTCAAAGAAGGCATCGCCCTCACCGCATGGGCCGTCGAAGGGAGCGAAGGCATCAGCTGGCGGGGCGGCATCAACGCCGGTAAGATCGCCACTGTCTTCTTTGTCATCCAAACCGCCTTCGGGGGTACCGACTTGGGTCGTGCAGCCAACTCCCAGGAGGAGAAGTGAAGCCAGCGCTTTGGGGACGAGTGAGGACACCTTGGTCTAGGTGTGTGCGAGGTGCGTGCCAAGATCGGTCTGATAGTAAAATTAGCAGGTTAGCTTGTTGGTGAGGGGAGTCGAGCCGCCCTGAGTCCCCGAGATCCCGGGACCGGAGCGCCCGGATCGGTCGCTTGTCACCACCGCGGGGCACCTAAACAATCTTCAGTTTGCGCAGACTTAGCCGCGTAGGATGTACTTGGATCCGTGGCAGCAAATGAGAAAATGGAGCAGCTCCTTGAAGCTTTGCAAAAGGCTGGTGGCTTGGTGCCAGGGGCTGCCGCCAAGGTAAGCGCCGAGCTTGGAGTTCCCGAGGCGGAGGTCTATGGCGCCGGATCGTTCTACCACTTGCTTGGCGATCACGACTCGAAGTTGCGCGTGTGCACCGGGCTCTCGTGTGCGATGCGCGGCGGGCGAAAACTCTTGGCGCTTGCGCAAGATGCGGGCATGCCGGTAGCCGAGTGCTCGTGCCTTGCGGCCTGCGATAGGGCACCGGCAGTTTTGCGCGATCGCAGTGTTCTTGTTGAGCTTACGCCGGACGATATTACTTCGGCTGGCGGCGATTGGCAGAAGGTGCAAGGTGCCGAGTTGGCCGACGATTGGCATGGCACCATTGGCCCTGAAAATTCCGAGCTGCCAATGAATCTTGGTGGTGATAAGAACTTTTCTGGTGAAGCCTATGCCAAAGCTGTGGCGATGGGCGCCGACGAAGTCATCGCAGCGCTCGATAGCTCGGGGCTACAGGGGCGCGGAGGTGCAGGCTTTCCCGCAGCGATTAAGTGGCGCGGTGTGCGTGCGCAAGAACCCAGCCCGCACTACGTAGTTCTCAACGCCGACGAGGGCGAGCCGGGCACGTTTAAAGACCGCGAGCTTATGGCTAGGCGCCCGGATCTTGTTCTTGAAGGGCTGGCGATTGCTGCCCACTGTCTTGGCGCAAAGGATGTCTATCTCTACCTGAGAGGCGAATTTGCCGGGCCGTGGATCGCGCTGGAAAAGGCGATTAAGAACTATTCGGAGAACAAGGTTTTGGGAGACGTTAGCTTTCACTTGCACTCAGGACATGGCGCCTACATCTGCGGCGAAGAAACTGCGCTTTTAGAGGCGCTTGAAGGCAAGCGCGGAATGCCAAGGCTTAAGCCGCCGTTTCCCCACGAGAATGGCCTCTGGGGCAAACCAACACTCATTCAAAATGTCGAGACCATTGCCTGCGTGCCCGCTATTGTGATGCGAGGTGGAGACTGGTTTAAGGCCTTGGGAGCAACCGAGCCCGGGACCAAGCTGTACTCGATTAGTGGAGATGTGCAGGCGCCCGGGACCTACGAACTTCCCCTAGGCGCAAGCCTCGACGAGCTGGTCGAGGCTGCCGGCGGATACGTCGGTGAGCTGCTGGCATTTTCGCCCGGCGGAGCGAGCTCTGGGTTTTTGCCGGCCACCGAGCGAGGACGTGCTCTCGACTTCTCGGCGCTCGCAAAGGTTGGCTCGATGCTCGGCTCGGCTGGCGTCGTTGTGCTCAATACCGAAGCGGACATTCGAGAGTCGGTTCGCGAGCAGCTGGTCTTTTTTGAAAACGAGAGTTGTGGGCAGTGCGCGCCCTGTCGCATTGGCACTCGCTACCTGCGCGAAGCTCTCGATCGAGACTTGCAGGGCAGCCCTTCGAAAAAATCTCTTGGCGAAGTTGCAGAGGTCGCCTGGGAAATGAACGAAGGGTCGATTTGCGGGCTGGGCCAAGCGGCCGCATTGCCGCTAACATCAGCGCTGCTGCACTTTCCTAAGGCCTTTGGCGGAGACAAACAGTAATGAGTAAAACACTGAAGCTTAATGGTGATGAGGTCGAGATTCTTCCAGGTGAGAGCGTGCTTGAGCTCGCCCGCCGGATGGGCCAGGAAATCCCCAGCTTGTGTCACGACCCAAGACTTAAAGCCGGTGGTGCGTGCCGAACCTGCCTTGTCGAAGTGGAAGGCATTCGCAGGCTTGTTCCCTCGTGTGCTACCGCAGCGTCCGAAGGCATGGCCGTTACCACAAAGAACGAGCGCATTGACCGCCATCAAAAAGCCCTCTTCGCGCTCTACATGACCGACAACGTCGATGCGTCCGAGACCGATGATTCGTCCGACCCGTCAGAGCTTCATGCCTTGGCCGCAAAGGTCGGAGCACCAACGACGTGGCCAAAGATGGAGCACAAGCGCTTTCAGCGCCCGGTCGATCGCAATCCGTACATCGAGTACCGAGCCGACCGCTGCATTCTCTGTGCGCGCTGCACCCGCTACTGCGCAGAGGTCGAATCGGTTTCTGCGATTACGCTTGCTGGGCGCGGCTCGGAAACAACCATTGCAACCGCCGACGGTCGCTCGCTGCTCGATACCACCTGCGAGTTGTGTGGCGGCTGCGTGGACGTGTGTCCAACCGGCGCCATGGCCGAGAAAAAGCCGCTCGCGCTTTCGCTCTTGCCCGCTCGCAAACTTGAGAAGGTTCGCACCACTTGCAACTACTGCGGTGTTGGCTGCCAAATGGATCTCAACGTCGATCGCACGGCAAACGAGGGCCGCGGCGTTGTCGCAAAGATCACCTCACCCGAGGCCGGCGTTTTGCCAAACGATGGCAACCTGTGCGTGAAAGGCCGCTTTGCCTACCAGTTTATCGATCACCAAGATCGCCTTAAAAAGCCGCTGGTTCGCGACAAAGATGGTCTCTTTCAGGAAACCTCTTGGGAAGATGCGCTGCGCATTGCCGCCGAAGGCCTAAAGAAGGTCGCCAAGCGGCACGGCCCCGATAGCCTTGGCTTTGTCTCCTCATCGCGCTGCACGGGCGAAGAAAATTACCTAGTACAAAAACTCTCAAGGGCGGTATTTGGCACGCATAACGTGCATCAATGCGCAGCCACTTGACACGCTCCCACCGTGGCCGGTCTGGTCACAACGTTCGGCGCTGGTGCCATGACGAACTCGATTGGCGAGATTCGTGATGTCGACTTTCTATTTGTCATTGGTAGTAATACTTCTGAGGCTCATCCCATTATTGCAATGGAGATGAAGCGTGCTGTGCACAGGGGCGCAACCCTTGTGGTGGCCGACCCGCGTGCAATTTGGATGAGCACACTGGCTGATACCTACATGGCTCTGCACCCGGGGACGGATGTGGCGCTGCTTAATGCGATGGCCCATGTCATCATTGATGAAGGCCTTACTGATACCGAGTTTATTGAGAACAATACCGAGCACTTTGAGTCGGTGCGCGAGTCGGTCTTGGAGTACACGCCAGAGCGCGGCGAAGAGATTACCGGAGTGCCAGCCGAGCAGATTCGCAAGGTCGCCCGGGCCTATGCAACAACCAAAAAGGCCGGCATTTACTACACCCTCGGCATTACCGAGCACAGCCACGGCACCGAGAACGTCTACGCGCTCTCAAACTTGGTGCTAATGACTGGGCACCTTGGCTACGCATCAACGGGGCTCAACCCACTGCGCGGCCAAAACAACGTACAAGGCGCAAACGATGCCGGTGCATCGCCTGTGTACTATCCTGGTTATCAGCGTGTGGACGATCCACATGCTCAAGCCAAGTACCAAAAGTCGTGGGGCGTGACGCTTTCCGACAAACCTGGCTACAACCTAAACGAGCTTATGAAGAAAGCTGGCTCCGAGATTAAGGGCTTCTTCATTATGGGCGAGGACATCGTGCTCTCGGAACCAAACGTGAGCCGCCTGGAAGCTGGGCTCAACAATGTCGACTTCGTTGTCATGCAGGACATCTTCATGAACGAGACGGCGCGCTTTGCCGATGTCATTTTCCCGGCATCGTGTTTTGCCGAGAAGGATGGCGTCTTTACAAACTCGGAGCGGCGCGTGCAGCTGGTGCGCAAAGCCGTTGAGCCGCCGGGAGAAGCCCGAGCCGATTGGGAAATTCTCGTAGCCCTTGCCAATGCGTGTGGTGCCGATTGGAAGTACGAAAGCTCGGCCGAGATTTACGACGAGATGGCAAAGGATGCTCCGCAATTTGCTGGCATCTCGCACGAGCGCATTGCGGCGCGCGCACTTGGCCTTCAGTGGCCGTGCACCGATGCCGAGAGCGAAGGCACGCTCTTCCTTCACAAAGGTGGCGTGTTGCGCGGCAAGGGGCAGTTTCAGGCGGTTCAGTATCGTCCCTCGCTCGAGCTGCCAACCGAGGAGTTTCCGCTCATCATGTCGACAGGGCGAACGCTCTATCACTACAACGCCGCCACCCAAACTCGGCGCGATCCGGGAACCGATGCCAAGCAGCCCGAAGCCTTTGTGGAAATGCATCGCTTTGATGCTCGCCAACGCGGGATATCGGATGGCGAGATGGTGCGGGTTTGGACGCTGCGCGGCGAAATCGAGTGCCGCGTGATTATCTCGAAGCAGGTGAAGAAAGGCTGCATTTGGATGCCGCTGCACTTTGCCGAAGCACGCGCCAACTTGCTTACCAACGATGCTGGCGACTCCATTACCGGAACCGCCGAGTTTAAGGTTTGCGCTGCGCAGATTGCTCGCGCCGAATCGGCGACCGAGTCGACCGAGACGCACTTTCCCGGCTCGTTCTACCGGGAACCTGCGGCCGGGCCGGCTTAAGGCGCCCAAGGCGAGAGGGCGTGCCGTGCGCGCCTTCGCGCCAGAGATTCTCTTAGGTGCGACTCACCTTCTCTCTTCGCCGAATCATTCCGCCATCAGATTGCACTCGATATCGGGGCGCTCTTCACATGACGAGGTCCAAAATGTCGGGTCAATTGGGTCAATGGGTTCGAATCTGGCTAGCTGAATACCCCAGAACTGGTCCAGAACTACTCCATATGCACGATGCGAAATATTGATGGCATCGACAATCTGCTCTGCTTGCTTCTTCAACTCCTTACAGTCTTCCTGTGGCGGCATGGCAACGAGATACTCTCGAATCTTATTGGCCCTATGCACAGCTGCTTCGCCATGCTGAAGTTCATGTCGCCATAGGGCAGTTTCAAACTCTCCCCACCATAGGATGGTCTCCTGGCTCGCGAGCGCTGAGCCTTTCCAGTAGGGCCCCTGATGGCGTATGTCCAAGCGGATGTCGACATCTTTGATAGAGCACGTTCCGCCGTCGTCTAATTGGAACTGTGGAGTCCACCGACGCCGAACTCTTGTCAGCCCGAAGTACGTAACGTTCTCTCGGCGTGGAGCGTGCTCGTACATAGAATTCCACAGCGCCACGGGAGTTGTCCCATACACCCTATAGTGGTTGGTTCCAGGTGACGTGCGTGCTGGCTGTAGCTCTGACGACGAGGGCGGCGGCAGTCGCGCGCTCGCACAGGAACTCAGCACAGCTGACAGCAAGAGTTGCACTGTTCTAGACGGCGACAGCCGATTCCTCCTCGCTATTGCCGTCATAGAACTTCTCTGGCGCGGCGCCCGATTCGAGGGCGCCCAGCTCGCTAGCGTCTAGAGCTTGCTTGTCATATCGCGAACGATGCGAGTCGTCTTGCCCGACTGAATCGAGACGCGGAAGCTAGAGCGCAGATTGTGTTCTTGATTGACGAGCGTGATCTTGTGTTTGCCCGGAGGTAGGCTCAACACCCGTTGCGGGGTCTTTAAGCCTGTCTTCTTGCCATCGATAAAGATGTCGCACGGTGGCTTTGCACCAAGCATTAGCACACCAGGATCGCCTTTCGCCGAAGCCTTCGAAGCGACGCTGTCGCGAGCAACCGAGCGAATACGAGCAGACGTTTTGCGCGTGGCGCTTTTGCTTGGCGAAGGCGCAATCACTTCGGGCTCTGGAGCCGGTGGTGCGACTTCGGGCTCAACCTCAAGCGGGCGGACATCAATGTTGTTCGCCAAGGCGGCTTGGGCAACGGGTTCAGAATCGTCAGCAAGGCTTGCCACCACAGGCATCCCAGCTTCCGGCGCAACTTCCGCATCGTCGGCCTCGTCAAGTGCCGCCTCAACAAGTGGAGCGACCACTGGAACGTCGCTATCAAGGCTTTGCTCACCGACTGCTGCGAGCTGGTTTTGCGAGGCATCTGCGGGAATGATTACCGCAGCTGCTGCCTTTGTTGGTGCGGCAGAGGACGATGAGCTTGGGAGCCCAAAGTAGACCCCTGTGCCGATGCCGGCGAATAAGACACTGGCCATCAGAATATTTCTGAAGGTTAAGTTGCTTGTCGCAGCCACCGGCCGTTGAATTTGAAATGTCTTGCCGGTGTTGGACTCGCGGTCCAGCGAGTGAATGGGCACACCCGTGCTGTAGGTCGCCATGCCGCTGTCGACTGCTTGGTTGTGGAGCGTCTCGTGCAGCGCGGAAAGACTGACCGAGGAGACCTCGACAGGCGAAGGCGCTCTTTGGGGTTTGTCGATAATCTCGCCACGAGCTTCGACAAACGAAAGCAGGTCGGAATCGACTTCTTCAAGGACGTCTTCTTCTTCAAGGACATCCGCTGCTTCGAGTTCTACCGAATCCTCGCTAACCTCTTCGATAAGGTCGTCTGCGAGCATTTCGATTTCAGAGGATTCGCCATCCTCCACAAGCATTGCTGAACTTAGTTCCACAATGCCGTCGAGTTCGTCTTCGGCCTCGACAACCAATTCGGAGGCGTCAATTCGCCCACCGTCGCGATCAAATTGTGGGGCTGGCGTAACGACCGTCTCCGATGAGCTTGCCGATTGTGGCGAGCTTGGTGGCGGCGAGCTTGGTGGCGGCGAGCTTTGCCGCGGCGATCTTGATGACGCCAACTGCGCAGGGACCGGTGATTGGCTCCCACGCGGTTGGCGTGAGAGTGAGTCAGTTGGGCTAAGGCCCAGGGCCGGGTGTGCGGCTGCTTCTGCTGCCGTCCACGCGCGTCTCTGCGTAGAGTCGCTATCTTCGCGTACTACTTCATTGTTCATATGTGTTCTATCCCCCAATAGAATTTCGAGCAGAGTTGCCCAAACCTCGGCTGTCTGTCCAGACTATTCCGAGGACTGAGGGAGATCCACTAGCCAGACCAGTGATCTCAAGTCATATGAGGGTTGTTCACAGATCTGCCGAGAAGCAATAGTGAAACTGGCTCATGTCCAGTTGCCTCTGGAAGACGCCGTCCTCTTAGAAGAAGGCGCCGTCGCCTCTAGAAGAAGTCGGCGGATTCGCTGATATTGATGTCGATATCCTGGGTCGCTTCGTCCTCAGCCCGAGCGAGATCCAAGATCAGGCTCGTCATGCTGGTGCCAAGGCGATCTTCACGGTCGATTTCCTCGACCACAAAGTGAAACTCGCCCTCGTTCCAGCCCATGAGTTGGCTAAGTAGGTCTCGAGGCGCCTTGGAGTTGTCGCTCACATCGATCATATCGACAGGCTTGCCCGCGCAAACATAGAGGACGAGTTCGCTCTTCTCGTAGGCATTAAACCTCAGCTCACCCGACATTCGCTCCATCTCCATTAGGCCAAGAATGGTTGGCAGCTTGATGCGTGAGAGAAGCCCAGAGAGGTGCTGTGGCGCAGGCAGGTGAAAGTCTTCGACCGGATGGGTGATTAGGTCGGTGAACATGCTCACCTCCTTATCCCGTTTCTCGGCAGGGATAGCAATTTGCGGAACGGTCTCCTCAACCTCGGAAAGGCCGGTGATGCGCACCTCGACGCGATAGCCGTCCTCGGCTGGATCGACGCTTGTCACTTGCCCTTGCAACGGCACCGATTGCGCACCGGCATGAGGAGAGCGAATCTGCAGGAGCATGGAATCCCCGACGTTTGCTCGCCAGTCAGTTTCGAGGGTGAGCTTTTTCACGCTCAGGTGTTGCAGGCTTGTTCGGTCGCCATGGTGGACGCCGCTCACATCCACATCAAAGCGATGATCAATGTGCGATTCGTGTCGCAAGCCCAGTTCCACAACATGTCGAACGAGCCGCTCTAGGCCCGTGCGACCCTCTGAGGACGCTGGCATGAATTCCATCGCAAGCCCAACCGACTCGCCGGTAACAATGTCGCTGATGCTGCTCGTGCGAATGATGCGCGCCAGAACTTGTACAATGACTCGGTGATCTTCTGATTCGAGATGTAGGAATTGTACCGAGCCTGCCGGCCCAATCGAGTCCGGAACTTCAAAGTACATTCCCGTGGCGCTCAGGTTTCCCTGGCGCAGGGTAGGGCGGCTATCGATCCCCTCGATGCCAATCCAAAAGCTTGCTGCGATTCTGGCCCCGCGACGCGGTTCCCGTTGCCCATCATCCACACTGGCTGTTTTATCACGTTACGAGAGGTAGCGAGACCTCTCCGCATTGCCGAGTTCAATCGGCTCATCGCCAATTACTTCGATCGCAAGAATCTCGTGGCGCCAGTGCTCACTCGACAAACTCTCGACCAAGCGAAAGTCTTTTGTCGCGGTCCGTCTCGCATCGCGCCGGCTTAGCGCCGAGACCTCGAGAGACCAGCTGCGCGGCTCGGCCAATTGGCTGCTGCGCGGATCTCGATAGTGGATGATGACATCAAAGACTTGCGGGCCTGCGCCCACCCAGGTCCCAACAGCAAGGCAATCGGCGGCGTAGACATCGCCAAAGTCCTCCTCAAGTTCATCGAGAAGGGCATCTGAAGCCTCATCGCCATCCCCAGTTATCTGATATCTCAACAGACGCTTGTCGCTATCGTTCAACTCATGCTCCTCGTGGGTACCACTAGCCTCAAAGCATGTATCGGTAGCTTCGGGGCACACCTAGAGTGGTCAAGGGAGAAAAATTTGTTGGATACGCCTCTGATGGAGGTCTAGGTGGGAGATGTGGTTCGCTGAGAACGACGGTCAAGCATGGTATATTATTGGCTTCTATGGTGGAGGTGGAGCTTGGGCGCCAAGGCGTCGTGGAACTGCGGAGATCGTGATTCCTCTTTCATCGCAATATCGACAGCTTCTTTGGCATCGCGATGATTGGTCCCTCGCCTTAGAGGAACTCGCAGAGCGGCTCACAAGCGAGTCGGCATCCGCTGAGGCTTTCACCGAAGCTGCTGTGGCCTGCGAGGCGATTGTGCCTCAGGCATATCTCGCGATCCGCCTCCATTCCCAGGCCTTTACAAAGGGCGGAAGCGACGCGTCGTCGGAGCGAGCAAACCACTTGGCTCTGCAGTGCGGCGACTTTGCTTCGATCGCCAGCGTGGCAAGCCTGTGCTACGCAGCCGCGCCAGCGCCTAGGCATCTCGAAACCCGGGCGTTTGCCCTCATTGATGCAGGAGACATTGGCGCTGCCAAGATTGCGACAGAGCGCACAGTCGCAGCTGGCATCGCAACTGCGCAATTGCTTGCGATCCAGTCGTCATTCAAAACCACAGCTGCGAATTGTTCTGGTTTGGTGCGCGACCTCGAATCGCAAGCCTACCGGGCAAGCGAGTCCACAGAGACCACAAGTTTCTACCTGGCGGCATCGCGCATCGCTCAGATTTGTGGCCGCCCAGACGAACGCGAGCGTTTACTATTAAGTGCGCTCGAGGCGACCCCGGGAGAGGCGCATGCGTTTGCCGCACTTGAGAACATTTGGATCGAGAAAAAAGAGTGGGACCGGCTGGGTGTGCTGTATCGAATGCGAAGCAACAGCGCATCGACATCGTCTGAGAAGGTTGAGAGCTACCGTCTTGCGGGCAATCGCCTCATTTTTGGAAGCGCGCGCCAGGCCACAGGCGTTCGCCTCCTTCAACAAGCGATTGCGCTTATCTACAAAGAAGAGCTCGAGTCGGTTCCAGAGCTTGTGGCGATGCTTGGCCTACTTACCGACCGGCTAGAGCTCGCCGGTAGCGGGCCAACGGCAATTCGCCTCTTGGGGCAGGCGCTTGCGCATCCAAGGTCAGACGATGAAGCGATGTGGATCGTAAATCGCGGCTTGTGGCTCGCAGGAGACGACCAGGCGTTTCGCCGAACCGTAATCAACTTGGAGGTCCTGCGCCAAACCCTCCTGGCTTCCGAGCCCTCGGTGCTTGCGGCTGGCGCAGCCGCAAAACTTGGGACCCAATGACTGGTGTCTCGCGCACTAGCGCTTAGTTAAGCACTTTGAGCTTTACGACTTTTCGGCCCGTATCAAGGCTCGCTTCCTTGGTCACAGGCTTCTCGCCACGCAGTGTCGCCATAATGCGGTCGTAGTCTTTTTTATAGGCGCTGCCAACCATGCTGTCTTCGAGCGAGGCGAGTAGCTCTACGCCATCTTCGGAGAAGCCGCACTTAATGGCGAGTCTGCCTACGTGATAGAGGCCGTCGCCAAATGGCTCGGCCGTCGTAATGTCTAAGAGTTTATCTAAAATTCGGTAGTAGGCACCAAAGTGCACAAGGACAAATTCCCGGGCTTGCTCTTGGGTAACTTCGCCTTGCCCCGGCATCCACAGCGCGGTCGCGTCGCCGCTATCTCCTAGGCGAACGTGCAAGTCCAGAGCGAGGAGTTCAGCGGGCATTAGTGCTTCGCCACCATGAGCCCCTGACGAGCCGGCAATCGAGTGCAGGTACTGCTCAATCTCGATGCGGCCTGAGAGATAGTGCACAAGCGAGCCGTCGGCTCCCATGTCTTCGCTGGATTGGACCTGAGCGCCGGCCGCTGCATAGTCGCCGTTGGCTAGGAGGGCTGCTGCCAAGAGCAACCTCGCCTCAGGGTTTTCCCGAGCGCCGGCCATGGCTTCTTCGGCAATCGCCAAGGCCTGCTTGGCTTTGCCCTCGGCGAGCGCCTCCCAGACATCGACAGCCTTTGGGTGACTGCACGAAGGTTCGTGCGACTCGGAAGGCCCATAGGCAACGATTGTCGCGCCGAGCTTTGCCTCAAGCGCTCTGCGCTCCTTGCCAAGGTCGAGCCAGTCTTGGTTGGGAGCAGGCGCGAGGTGTCGCATCGCCATCAGGGAAATCCCGATGATGATGGCGGCGCCGATGCCAACAAGGAGGTAGAGCACGACTGCCTTGTACCCTTCCCAGACCTAGTTGAAGAGGCTGCTCGACATGAACTTTTTCGAGTGACAGGCTGCGCAGCGCGCAGTGCCCTTGCTATCGTCGACATCGCGGCTGTGACACCCTCCCGCACCGCAGTTCTTATGGGCGAGGTCACGGGCGTTGTCCATCATGGGTGCCGACTTGACATCGGCGAGGCTCACATACTTTTTGCCGCCGTGGCTCTTCTTCTTAAACATGTAGTGGCAAGACGAGCACTCCAGGGGCTTGTCCTTCGCAAAGCGGTGCTCGGTGCGCTCGTGTTTAAAGCACGGCTTCTTGTCGGTGTCCTGGTTTGGGCCGCAGACCCTCACATCAGAGGACTTCCGCGTCTTAGTAAAATACTCAGCTGGGCCCGGGGAGCCATGGCAGCTGGCGCAATCGGCCATCGGAACAGCGTGGTCGGTGTCGTGGCAGCTTCCACACTCTTTGTGACCTGGACCGGCCTTGTCTAAGACGAAGCTTGTGGGATCGACCACGTGACAACCACTGCAAGTAGTTCGAGTTGTATGCTTGTTGTGATCCATTTCCACGTGGAAATTTGCGCCCACCTTGGACTCGAAGAGAGCATCGGCTTTGGCTTTGGCGAATCGGCTCGGCGGGGCGCCGGATTTGCTGGCATGGCAGACTCCGCAAAACTCGGTGGCGCTTGCGTAGTTTTCTGGTTCTTCTTTTTTTGTTCGCGGCCCGGTGCTTAAGAACTCATCGATGTGACAACCCGAAGCAAGGCATGGCGCGTGACTACGAGTTGTTGGCACAGGTGCCCGCGTTTGGGCCGTAGCAGCCTGATGGCAGGTATCGCACTTTGCGATGTCGACCTTGTCTTCGTGGGAGGCGTGGCTAAACGTCATCGCTTGGCCGCGGGGCGTTGCCGGTGCTTTGTCGTCAGCGAAGCTTTTCGCAATCCACGGCAAGGCAAGCACCATGACGACAATTGCAACTCTTTGAGATCGGAGAGCCATCGATGGGGGAATGATAGGCACAGCTTTGGTCTGGATTGAAGCGCCATGCGCCTCGACCTATGATAGCGTCGCTTCGGACGATGGCCGTATCTGAGCAGGGGGTGGGAGGAAGCCCGCAAACGGAGCTGTTGCGACGGGTTCCGTTTCTTTCAGGAGTCGACGAGCACGATCTCGAAACTCTTGTAGAGAGTTCGGTGATTCGCACGTATCAACCCGGGCAAGCAGTTGTGCAACAGGGCGACTTTGGTCACTCGATGTTCATTGTGATGACAGGCTCCCTGTCGATCTCAGCACAACTCGAAGATGGCACAAAGAAGCTCTTGGGTCGCCTTGGGCAACCGGGCGAATTCTTCGGAGAGTTCGCTTTACTCGGTCGTGGCCAACGCTCTGCCACTGTGCACAGCGAGCAGCAGTCCACACTTCTCGAGATTGAGAAGCGACGCTTCGAACTATTAACTCGTCGCTACGCCAAGGTTCTCGCCGACCTTGAGACAATTTATCATCAGCGTGCAATCACCAGTTACCTGGGCATGCACGACTTCTTTGGTCTCTTGCCACCCGAGCAACTCGGCAAACTGATCGAAGGCGCCACCATGCGCAAGTTCGCTCGAAACGACTTGGTGTGTCGTTTGGGAGATCCGGCCGATACGGTGATGATCGTCAAAGACGGTGTGCTTAAGGCTGTGCGCCCAAGCTCGTCGGGTGACCTCTCGATCTTGGCGTACTTCAATACCCACGATCTTGTGGGCGCTGGCGACATGCTTCGCCGCGGTTACGACTTGGTCGCGCTTGGGCAGGTCGAAATGATCTACCTCGATCGCGCACTCTTCGACACGCTCGAGAAAACCGCGCCAGAGATTTACGCAAAGTTCGGCAAGAGCGTCATGGGCGACGACATGAATGCCGACAGCAATACCGTCATGGGATTTGCTGCCAGCATGCTCAAAGAGGGTGTCGAGGCCGAATCACTCCTCATCATCAATCTCGATCGCTGTGTTCGCTGCGGCAACTGCGTGCGCGCTTGTCACTCGCGCCACGACTACACCCGCCTCGCCAGGCGCGGCCCAATTTTCAAACGACGCAAGTCTCTCGAGTCAAAGAAGCACGAGCACATTTTGGTGCCGGGCTCGTGTCGCCACTGTCGCGACCCCGAGTGCATGATCGGTTGCCCAACCGGCGCGATTCAGCGTTTTCCCGATGGCGATGTCGGCATCAACGACAACTGCATCGGCTGCGACAACTGCGCTCGCAAATGCCCATACGGCAATATCTCGATGATGCCTCTTCCCGAGAAGGACCAGAAGGACGGCGTTACCAAGAAGGCGATTAAGTGCAACCTCTGTCGCGGGCACGGCTATTCAAACTGTGTGCACGAGTGTCCGCGGGGAGCGATTCTCCGCGTCGATCCGCTGCGCTACTTTGACGAACTCTCCAGCGTGATGTCGGCCGAGCAGCAAGCGCACTTGCGCATGAAAGAGGCCGCTTCCAAAGACGAGACCAAGCACCGAATCAAGCCAAGGTCGACGACCTTTGTAATGGTCTCGCTTCTCTTTGGGCTTTTGGGATTGGGCGGCGTCGTCGGTCTCTTCTTTCAATCACCTGGACCACACACAGGCGGAAGCCCACTTGGCTTGGCCTATGGCATCGCCTCGGCGGCCATGATTGGCGTGGCGCTCTTTTACGGTGCGCGCAAAAAGATGCGCAATGTCGGCCTTGGCCCACTTGAGTGGTGGACGCAGTTTCACATGGTCATCGGCATCGTGGGCTTTGCCGCAGCCCTGGCTCACGCAGGCTTTCAAATTACCGGTGTACTCACCGCGCTCTTGCTGCTGCTCTTTGGCCTCGAAGTGATTACCGGCGTTCTTGGCCAGTACATTTATATGACCGTTCCAACCAAGCTCACACGGCTTGAGAAGGACGGCCAAGCAAAGCTTATCGAGGATTTGCTTGAAGAGGACATCGCGCTTTCGGCGTCCATTGAAGAACTCAGAACTTCTCTGCCTGCCAAGCTTCAGTCCGTCGCCAATGCGGTGCGGGGCAAAGCTTTGGCAATGCGACCTAGGCTTTCCGCAAGCTACGATCGCAACGCGCTGCTGCTCGAGGTAACCAAGCAAGTGAACCTCGATGGCGCAGACTCGAGGTCACGCCCGATACTCGAGCGCTTGGTGCAAGATCTTTGCATTCACGGTGATGTGCGGACCCAGATTCGGCTGCACCGAAGTCTTCGAAACTGGTTGGTTGCTCACCTTGCCATCACGGGCATGTTGGTTGTCTTCCTCGTTGCCCACATCGCTGCAATGTTGATGGTGATCGGCTAATGCTTAAGCTCATCGTACACAGTGGGCCTTGGGCGGGCCGTGAACTTGTAACCGCCAGCAGAAAAATTCTTATCGGCTCGGATCCGGAACAGTGCGATCTGAGCTTTGACGACCCAGAACTGGCTGATGCACATTGCGTGCTCTCGGTTGCCTCCGCAGGGACGTACACCGTCGAGACCGCAGGCAAGCCTGTTGGCCTCTTCGTAAACGGCGTCCAATTAAACGTTGCGGCAGGGCAAACCTCAGCGCGCCTTAGCCCGCAAGATCGCTTTCGCGTAGGCAATACCGAAGTTGAGATTCAATTCTGCAACGCTCGGCTTATCAGCGTCGCTGGTGTGCACTCAGGGCGTGAAGTTGTTCTCGGCGACGAACTCGTCTCCATCGGCCGTGCACCCGACAACTCGCTCGAAATCAAAGATCCGGACGTCTCGGTCTATCACGCCGTCATTCGCTGCACCGCCCAGGGCTTTGTGCTTGAGGACCAAGGGTCGACCAACGGTTCTTGGGTCAATGCCGTTCGCGTTTCCAATCACCTCCTATCCGATGGCGATTCGCTTCACGTCGGCAAATCCGAGTTTCGTTTCCTTGTTGATTCCGAGACCGATGACGACTCTGAGTACGACTGGGGCGCACCCGATCGAGAGAAGAAAGCCGGCGATACCGTTCTCGCGCGTCTCGCATTTCTCGTGGGAACCCGCGAGGGCGAAGAGTTCGAACTCAAAGAAGACCAGCAGATGTTTGGTCGCCGACCAACCTGCTTTGTCACTCTAAGTGATCTTCGTATCTCGGGGATTCACTTCGGCATTACGCGCATCGACAATCAGTATCACATCACGGATCTGCAATCGTCGAATGGCACCCTACTAAACAACGAGCCGCTGGTAGGAACCCAGAAGCTAAACACCGGCGACCTAATCTCGGTAGGTGATAGCATCGCCGAGTTCCGTGTCGCTGGCGGTGTGGCTCCAATCGATGGCGGCGTCACGCTCCTCGGTGAGCTTGTGATGGCCGACGGGGCCTATCAAGTTAAGAGTAATCCCAAGTTTGTCGTTGGTGGTGCTGTCGAGAGTACCGACCGTTTCGAGATTGGATCGTCACCGCAAAACAGCCTCTTTATTGGCAATGACGACCGCGTCGAGCCTGTGCACGCTCGAATTCTCTACAAGGAGGGCTTTGTCATTGAAGATGCCTCTAAGAGCGGCACGTACATTAATGATAGGCGGATCGTTAGCGAAGACTTGCTCAACGGGCAGGTCATTCGCATCGGACAAACTCTTATTGACGTAAGCATTCGCGGCGAGCGCATTACGCTTGATGTCATTGATAAGGCGATGGCTCGGGCTGCGGTTCAAGTTGCACGCGAAACCGCCTTCGACCTTGGCCAGGCGCAAGTCGATGCCCAGCAGGGTGGCGGTGTTGGGCAAAGCGCTTACAAGACCATGTTCAGTATGGACGTTCCAAACGTCGATGCCTTGGTCAAAGAGCGCAAAGACAGTTTTCATCAAGGAGCGCCGGCATGGCGCCCAAGCTCCGACCTTCAGCGCAATCCTCTCGTTCGCCCGATGGTTGCGATTGGCATGGTTGCTTCGGTGGCACTGCTTATTTTTGCGCTGGTTAGCGATTCGCGGGGCCACCTAGAGAATCATCCGCTTTCCGAGGTTCACTCGAGCAAGCGCTTTATAAACCGCGCGCAAGACGTTGGACTGCCCACCGATTGCCGAGCCTGTCATGGCAGTGGCGATGCGGGGAGCAACAACGGGACCGCTACGTGTACGACCTGCCACGAAGGGTTTGAAACCACGCGCTCCGCTCACATGCTTGTAAGCAACGGAGGTATCGCGCCAAGTGGTGATGAGCGAAGTAGTGGCCACCAGCCCGGTGCAGATTGCGCACGTTGCCACTCCGAGCACAAAGCGCAACCTCGAGCGGTGGATGGTCATCCCCCAAACCTCTTGGGCGCCACAAAATCTTGCAAGGGATGCCACGAGAACCCGCACGGCGACCAGGATTTCTCTAAGTCCGATGCACATCTTGTCGATGCACCAGCACTCTCATCCTTCTCGCTTGGTCAAAAGGAGCTGCACATTAAACACGCAGTTCTTCCAAAGACCGCGAGCGGCGAAGAGCTTGGTTGTCGATCCTGCCACGGTGGCGTAGACGAACATGGCGTTCTCACCGAAGAAGAAGTCGACCCAGGCAAGTCGTGTTTCCGCTGTCACGAAGCGCCCGGCGCCGGTGGCGATGCAACCGCATCAATCGATGAGCAGTGCCTCTCTTGCCACGAGCAAGAGCACGCGGTTGGAGCGCGCTTTGTTCGCCTAAAGCCTGGCGACCCACTGCTTGCGCCAGCCACTGCCAAGGTGACTCCAAAGCGCTCTGCCACCCTCGCTGCAGGCTACCTTGTGGTTCTTGTTGCGCCGCTCTTCTTAGTTGCTGCGTTCCGCCGTGGACGCCGCAAGAAAGACGCCGAGAAGCTCGTCAAAAAGCTTAACGAGTACCCTGTCGAGACCGTTAAGCGCCTGGTGCACTCGATCAACGTCGACAAGTGCGTCGGTTGCCGCCTCTGCGTGCAGGCCTGTCCCGCGTCGGTTCTCGAACTCGTCAACCACAAGTCCACCGTCGTTAACTTCGATGCCTGCATTCAGTGCAAGCGTTGCGAAACCGCCTGTGCCTTCGATGCACTTCGCATGCACGATGCAGACAAGCCTCCACCCTCTATCAAGATGCCCGATGTCGACGCTTGGTACCAGACCTCGGTCAAGGGCATGTACCTCATCGGCCAAGCAGCAGGTACGCCACAAGTTAAGAACGCTTCCAATGTTGGTACTGCGGTTGTGCACCACGCGCTCGCTCATGGGCTAACACCAGGTCTTGGGCAAAGCACCGGTGCCACCTACGATGTGGTGATCGCCGGTAGTGGGCCCGCAGGCCTTAGTGCCGCTCTAACCTGCGCAAAGCAGGGGCTTAGCTACATTGTCATCGAGAAGCAGCGCGAGTTCTCGTGGACGATTCGCAACTACTATCACAAGGGCAAGCCCGTGATGGCCGAGCCCCACAAAATCGACTTGCTCGGTCAGTTGCATCACTGGGATACCAATCGAGAAGACTTGCTCGCGCACTGGCAACAGCAAGTAGCCGAAGCGCAGATGCCAATCGTGTTTCAGCAAGATGTCACCAACGTCAAAAAGACCGGTGAGTTCTTTACGGTGACGGTCTCCGATACCAAGGGCAACGAGGCCGGTAGTTACACGGCTGCGCGCGTTATCTTGGCGATTGGCACCATGGGCAACCCTCGCAAACTTGGCTGTCCTGGCGAAGATATGGAGAAGGTCCGCAATTCGCTTGTTGACCCAGAAGAGTTCCAGGGCAAAAATGTTCTGATTGTTGGCGGTACCGACTCGGCCATCGAGGTTGTGATGGCGCTTAAAGATACCAACAAGGTTTGGCTCTCTTGTCGAAGCGCAAAGTTCGATCGCGTGAAGCCAAAGAACCTCGAGCTCATCAACGCTGCGATTGACAGTGGCCAGGTTACAGCCTTGTGGTCTACCGCTGTTAAGGGCGTTGCCGAGGGCACCGCAATGGTCGAGCATCGCACGAACAAAGAGCAAACGACGGTTCCAAACGATGTCATCTTCGCCATGATTGGCGGGCATCCGCCTGTAAAATTCTTAGAGTCGATTGGTGTGCCGTATATCGAGCGCCCACACAGCTGGTCACCACCGGCCAGTGATGAGCTTGTAAAGAGCAGCCAGAACCTCTAGCCTGGGCGCCTTGGGATAGGCTTCAGAACTTCTAGGATCGGATTGGCTTGGGCTGTAGCTTCTGCTTTCTGTAGAAGCTAGGTACAATCCCAAGATGATACTGACAGGTACGTCTGGGGAAAACGTAGCGAAATTCATGTCGGGCTTGCGCAAGCGCAACCCCCATCAACTTGAATTTCATCAAGCCGTTGAGGAGTTTGTGGAGACCGTCATGCCGACGGTCATGGAGAATACGCAGTACCAAGAAGCACAAATTCTGGAGCGCCTAACCGAGCCCGACCGGGTCATTTCGTTTCGCGTGTGTTGGCAAGATGATAACGGCAACTACCGCGTGAACAGAGCCTGGCGCGTTCAATTTAACAATACCATTGGTGCTTACAAAGGAGGGTTGAGGTTTCACCCGTCGGTTACCGAATCTGTGCTCAAGTTCTTGGGCTTTGAGCAGATCTTTAAGAACAGCTTGACCGGCCTTCCGATGGGTGGCGGCAAGGGTGGTTCGAACTTCAACCCTAAGGGAAAGTCTGATAGCGAAGTGATGCGCTTTTGCCAATCGCTGATGACCGAGCTTAGTCGTCATATTGGCGAAGACACCGATGTGCCGGCCGGCGACATTGGCGTTGGTGCTCGCGAAATTGGCTATCTCTTTGGGCAGTGGAAGCGCGTGCAGAACCGCTTTGTTGGTGTGCTCACCGGCAAAGGCCTCGATTTTGGCGGCAGCCTCATTCGCAAAGAAGCAACCGGCTACGGCACCGTCTACTTTGTGCAAGACATGCTCATGACCCGCGGCCACGAAGTGAAAGGCAAGAAGGTCGTGATCTCGGGGTCGGGCAACGTGGCAACGTACGCGGCCGAGAAGGTGCTTATGCTTGGCGGAACGCCGATAACGCTTTCCGATTCTGGCGGCACAATTTACGATAAGAATGGCATCACGCAGGAGAAGCTCGAGTTTGTGAAGGAGCTTAAGGAAGTGCGTCGCGGTCGCATTAGCGAGTACGCCGAGAAGTTTGGCGCCGAGTACCTCAAAGGCAAACGGCCCTGGCAAATTCCCTGCGACATTGCACTGCCATGCGCAACGCAGAACGAACTTACCAAGCAAGACGCTGAGGACCTGGTTAAGAATGGCTGCATCTGCGTTGCAGAAGGCGCCAACATGCCAAGCACCCTTGAGGCAATGCATGTCTTTCTAAAGTCGAAGACACTCTTTGGGCCAGCCAAGGCAGCCAATGCAGGCGGTGTTGCGGTCTCTGGTTTGGAGCAGAGCCAAAATGCGCAGCGCTTGTCCTGGGCTTCGGCCGAGGTCGACCTCAAGCTCGATACCATCATGGAGGACATTCACCGCAAGTGTGTCGAACACGGTACCGAGGGCGACTACGTGAACTACGTGAAAGGTGCAAACGTCGCCGGCTTCTTAAAAGTCGCAAACGGCATGATGGCCTACGGCGTTACCTGATTCGCCCAAGCGACGACACGGCAGCTTGCCCACCCAGCGCGAAGCACCGGCTTTTCGTATGGGTAGGCAGGCGGTGTTTGTTATGGTGGTCTCGCTGTGTCGGGACGAATCTGGAACAAGAGAAACTGGCAGGGCTCGGTTCGCCGAGTAACGCTCGCGGCCCAAAACGCGCTCGAACTCATTGCTGCTGGCCGGCTCTCCGAACCGTATAGTGCAGGTTATGACGTCTTGCATTCCGACGCCCGCTACTCGCTGCGGCGCTATCAAGGCACACTTGCTGCCAACAAGCGGGTGAGTGCACCGCTGCTGCTCATTCCGCCTCTTATGCTTACCGCTGAGATTTACGACATCTCAGAAGAACTCTCGGCTGCAGGAACCCTTGTACGCGAAGGCGTAGACGTCTGGGTCACAGACTTTCGCGCACCAGAAGCCGAGGAGGGTGGGCTTGCACGCACTCTTGATGACCACGTCATGGCGGTGGGTGATGCCATTGACCGAATCCGAGAACTAACCAGGCGCGATGTTCACCTCGCTGGCTACTCGCAGGGCGGCATGTTTGCGTACCAGTGCGCAGCCCACAGGCGTACAAAAGGCATCGCCTCTGTGATTACCTTTGGAAGCCCGGTCGACATTCACCGAACGGTTCCCAATTTTAGCGACGCCTTTGCCGAGAAGGTCACGCAGACGATGCGCACGGTTTTGGGTGGCCCACTCGCAAGGGTCGAAGCACTTCCCGGCGCCTTTACCAGCCTTGGCTTTAAGATGCTTGGCATGCGAAAAGAGCTTTCGCAGTTTACGGATTTTCTGGGCAAGCTTCACGATCGCCAAGCGTTAGAAAAACGCGAGGCCAAGCGTCTCTTCCTTCGGGGAGATGGTTTCGTCGCCTGGCCGGGGCCGGCCTTTCGCACCTTCGTCGACGAGTTTATCGTAGCCAATCGAATGGCGACCGGAGGCTTTGTGATTGATGGCCGCACGGTCTCTCTTGCCGATATCGAGTGCCCGGTTCTGTGCTTTGTTGGCGAGCGAGATGAGATGGCATCGCCCGCTGCGGTTCGGGCAATTCACGCTGCGGCACCCAATGCGGAAATCTCTGAGGTGCCTGTTGTTGCTGGTCACTTTGGCTTGGTTGTCGGTTCCGAATCGTTGCGACTTACCTGGCCAACGGTTGTGGAGTGGGTGCGCTGGCGTGACGGAGAAGGCGCAATGCCCGCTGCGCTTCGCAAAAGCGATGGGCAAGGCGAAACCGACGAGGATTTTGAATCGATTGATGACGATGCGCTCGATTTTGACTTGGCGATGGACGTTGTTTCACAGGTCGCAAAGTCGGCATGGGGACGCACCGCCGAATTCGCCGAGCACTTAAGCGACTCGGCAACCAACCTTCGTCACCAAATCCCACGACTCTCGCGGCTCCGAACCATCGAAGATGGCACACGAGTGAGTTTCTCGCTCGCTCTCGAAGAGCAGGCCGAAGCGATTCCGGAGAAGACATTCTTTCTTTGGAAGGGCAGGGCCTTTGCGTACTCGGACTCGAACGAGCGCGTCGATAACATCGTGAAAGGGCTGATTGCCTGCGGTGTGATGCCAACGCAGCGGGTTGGGGTTTTGATGCAAGGGCGCCCTAGCTACCTCTCTCTTGTCGCCGCGCTCAATCGCATTGGAGCTGTGGCGGTTCTGATGGATCCGAAATATTCTGATGCGCTACTGGCCGATGCATTCGAGCAAGCCGATGTTGCCTTGCTTATTGTCGATCCAGCTCGCGCCCAGCGCGGGCGCGAAATATTCCCAGGTGAAGTCTTTGTTCTGGGCGGGGGCCGAGGCGCACGCCGAGAACTGCCAGCTGGCGTTGTGGATATGGAGGAGATTGAGCCCGATGCTGTGAAGCTGCCCGCTTGGTATCAGGCGAACCCTGGCCGAGCTCGAGACCTTGCCATGATCATCATCTCAGCAGCGGGCGAGAAGGCACGGGCGCTGCACATCACCAACCATCGCTGGGCATTCTCGGCCTATGGTGCAGGGGCTGCTGCGACGCTTACCGCCAAGGACACGGTGTACTGCTGCTTGCCGCTCCACCATGCGGCCGGCACAATGGTCTCTGTTGGGTCTGCTTTGGTTTCCGGTGCACGGCTCGCCTTAGCTGAAGGCTTCTCGCCCGAGACGTTTTGGCAAGAGACGCGTCGCTACGGCGCAACCGTGGTTTTCTACGCCGGTGAGATGTGCCGGCAGTTGGTCGATGCTCCTCACGATAGAAGTGAAACTCGGCATCCCATTCGTCTATTCGCTGGCAGTGGCATGCGCCGCGATGTGTGGCGCAGGCTAAGTGAGCGCTTTGGGCCCGTCGGTGTTCTCGAGTTTTATGCTTCGACCGAAACCCATGCGGTATTGGCCAATGCGTCGGGGCAAAAAGCAGGCGCTGTTGGCAGCCCGATGCCTGGCAGCAGTCGAGTTGCTCTTGCCCGCTTTGATACCGAGAGCGCAGAGCTTATGCGCGGGGCCGGTGGGCTCTGCATTCCCTGCCCACCTGGCGAAGCGGGGCTAATGCTCACCAAGATTTCTCCGAATCAAGCGGAGACGCTCTCTGAGTCGCGGGTCCTCCGAAGCATTTTTTCTCCGCGCGACTATTGGTACTCGACCGGCAATCTACTTAAGCGTGATGTGGACGGCGATTTTTGGTTCGTCGCGAGAATCGCTGAACTTGTAAACACGTCCACCGGGCGCATTGCGTGTATCCCAATCGAGGACACTCTCTACGAAACCCAACTCGTCGCTCTTGCTGCCGCCTATGGGCTCGTTGCCGAAGGCGAGCCGTACGAAAAACTCGTAGCTTCGATTGTGCTGCGAAGCGAAGCGGTATTAACCGCAGCAGACTTAGACCAAGCTTTCGCTCGCGTGCCAGACGCCTCCATGCCGACGACCGTCTTTGTTGTGGAGAGTATTCCGATGAGCGATGGATTTCGGCCGAAAAAATCTGTCTTGCGTGCTTTGGAACCGATGGAGCCGCTCGCAACCTATCGCCTTAGCGGGCGACATTACCGCGCGTTCGAGCCCAACGCGACATAGCCGCTAACCACTCCAGCGCGCTTGAGTGGGAGCCGGTTGACGCTGGCGCGCGTGCCTTGCTTATTACGTCACTTGGGCGAGGTGAGCAATCTCGATAATCTCACGCTGTGCTATTAATGTCGTCGTTCTGTACCAGCCGACTCCTAAGCGCTTGAAACGTTAAACTGAGAAAAGTACTCAGAACGAAAATCACAATCGAAACGTCTCTCGATGCTAGGGTCTCGGCCATGAAGAACCACCCCACTCCCCTCACCACACGCTCGGCTCTTTGCCTTTTCTCGCTAGCCTTTGGATTGTTGCCAGCTTGTACAGCCGAAATCTCTAACGGAACGGCGTTCGACGCTGGGGCTGGATCGGATGCCAGCGCCGTCGTAGTGGACGCAAATGCCAATGACTTGGCTGATGGCGCAACGTTCGAAGCCGACGCAATGGCTGTGGAGACCGCAACGATCAGTCACAGCATGGGTGCCCTCGCTGACGATACAAACGTAAATTGCCGCCTGAACGACCCGCAGGAAACACACCTCGACACGCGCCACTTTCGCGTTTTCACAGCGGAGTCCGCCATCGGTGGTTCTCGCATTATTGAAGCGATTCTTCCGATCGAACTCGCACAGGCTCCCGAGGGAATGCAGCCTGCTACGATCAAATTCCACAAGCTCACAGGAAGTATCCTTAGCGGATCGTTCGTTGAACTCTCGTCGACGCCATTCATCGTTCCGAACCAAGTGCTAGGGGAAGTAAGAGTTCCTCTTAACTTTGATGTTGCACTTGGAGATGCAATTGTGGTGGAAGTGTCTATTCCCGATGGACAGGAGGAGAGAAGCTTGCGGATGGGGTATAATCTGCAACCGCAAACGGGCCCGAGCTACATCGCCTCCAACGGCTGCGGCCAAGCACAACCCGTGGACGTTGCCAGCCTAGACGACCCAAACAACCCTGGACAGACGCTCTCGGCCAATTCATGGCTAATCTCGCTCGTCGTTGAGCGCTAGGTTTCCCGCCAACCGTTTTCCGCCAACCGTTTCCCGCCAACCGTTTTCCGCCAACCGTTTTCCGCCAACGAGGTTTACGCGAATTGTCTACGAGGGCAGGACGCCAGAGCTGGCTAGCCGTGCGTCCAGATCGAAAGTGCGGACACTGCGTAAGTGGCGAAAATGACAAGAGCGGGCTTGTAGAGCTGTTTCATGGTGCTAATTACGTAGCAGGGCCCAAAGCCGCTCTTCAAGTTTTTGGCAATTTCGGAGCCTCAATTTGCCTGACGGCGCGCGGTCTTGTCTCGCGCCTAAAGGCTGCCCTTCGCAATTCGAAGTGTAAGCTGGGCGCGCTTTCGATCGATATTGGCGATGCCATGCTTGGCAAGCCTAATCTCGCACAAGCGCCTCGGCATCTAAAACATCGCCGACTAGCTCGCGACCGCTGGCGTAGCGCTCGCGGGCGATATGAGCAGTGCAGCTGGCCGATATGGTTGTGGCGTTCGCGGAGAAGCGCCAGGCCGGTTAGCGGGGATCTCTTTCTCTTCTGGCTACCAATCGAGCCGCACAGCCACGCTCTGCATAGGCAGAGATCGAAGCTGTGACTGGGGTACGTTCATGTCGGAGTGGATCCTGCAAAGCTCTAGCGACATGGTAAGGGTTCTAAATAGTTACGATGCAGCCATGTTGCGAAATGCAACGGGCCGTTGCAGAAGTCGTCATGCTCCGAATTGCCTGGAACCAAATTCATCGCATGGGGTAGCGTGCGCCGCGTGGAGAGTTGTATGACTAAAGCCCCCAAAACGCTGCTTCCTGCACTTCTCACCCTTGTGCTTGGCGTTGCATGCGGAGCTAGCGATGACGGCCGGGTTCGCCTCTATCACACGGAACCCCTCGGCCCTGGTCTCGAGCAACCAGCTGTCGAAGCCCTAGATCACCTCGGTCCAACCATTCTCGATACTGGTGTGAACTTTGGCGTCTTCTCGGCCAACGCAACTCGCGTCGATGTTTTGCTCTTCGATGATCCGGAGAGCAACTTGCCAACGCGGCAGTTTGAAATGGAGCGCTTTGGCGACGTTTGGAATCTCTATGTCGAAGGCATCGGCCGCGGGCAGCACTACGGCTATGTCGCTTGGGGACCAAACTGGGAAGAGCACGAAGACTTTATTCCGGGAACCATCCACGGCTTTCTCGCCGACGTTGATAAAGACGGTCACCGGTTTAATCCAAACAAGCTGCTAATTGATCCGTACGCCAAAGTTTTGCATCGCGATCACGATTGGTCGCGAGCAAGTCTCGCTTCTGGTCCCGCGCGAACTCTCTCGACCTACGGCGCCGGTGCCAAGAGCATCGTTTGGTCAAGCGAGCACGAGTGGGGCCCAGAAGAAGCCGAGTGGCGCGAGAATCGCCAGAACCCAGATTGGGAAGGGCATCGCTGGAGCGATCTAATCCTCTACGAAGTTCACCCAAAGGGCTTCACCGCATCGCCCGCTTCAGGTGTCGACTACCCGGGCACCTTTCGCGGATTTGGCGAAAAGGCCGACTACCTCCAAGAGCTTGGCATCAACGCTGTCGAGATTTTGCCGATCCACGAAAAACCCCTAGACGGTGGCTACTGGGGCTACAACAACCTCAGCTTCTTTGCCCCCGAGAGTTCCTTCTCTTCGGCAGCGCGCCCAATCGATGCGGTTGACGAATTTAAGGGCATGGTCGAGGAGCTTCACAAGCGCGACATCGAGGTCATCATCGACGTTGTCTACAATCACACCGGCGAAGGTGGGCTGTGGCGTGAGAAGCTTGAGATTGTCGATACGCTGCTCGACCCAAGCTCGTACGGCGACCTCATCAACTTTGATCCCAAAGAAGTTGCCGGCTTGTACTCGTTCCGAGGTTTGGACAACTTGTCCTACTACGCGCTTAACGAGGGCAATCAGACGTATTGGAATAACACCGGTGTTGGCAATCAGGTTCGCCCAAACTCACAGCCTATGCGACGCCTCATCATGGACTCGCTGCGCTACATGGTTGCCGAGCTGCACGTCGATGGCTTTCGCTTCGACCTCGCACCGGTCTTGGGCGCGAGCGAAATCGATCCAAATCGCTGGGGCGAAATTCGCGAATCGGTGCTGCAAGAGATTCTTGACGATCCAATCCTAAGCAAGCACAACGTTCGAATCATCGCCGAGCCCTGGGCTGCAGGCGGCGATTACGGCTGGAGCATGGGCGCCTTTCCCGTCGCTAGTGAAGGCAATGGCACTTCGGGTTGGTACGAGTGGAACGCCTACTTCCGAGATTGGTGGCGCAACTTCATTAACGCCGATGACTGGCAGCTAAGCAGCGACGGCGGCGGCGGCGATGGCGGTTCGACGCTTACCGGCAGCTACGATTTATTCTCATGGAATGGTCGGCGCCCGTATCACTCGGTCAACTTCGTCACTGTGCACGACGGCTTTACAATGTACGACCTCTTCTCCTACGACGTGAAGCAAAACGGTTGCGGCCCGCTCAACCCGGTTTGCTGCGAAGACCTAACCTCGCCGTTTTGTGATCGCGATAGTGGCGACAACAACAACCACTCGCGCAACTGGGGCGACGAAGCAGTCAAGCGTCAGCAAATGCGCAACATGTTTGTGGGCTTGATGATTTCGCAGGGAACGCCGCTTATCTTGGGTGGTGACGAGTGGATGCGAACCCAACTTGGCAACAACAACGCCTACTCCACAAAGTCGGACAACGAGGCCAATTGGTACGATTGGGGCAGCTGGAAACCTACTGCCTTCCGCAATCGCATGAAGGACTTCGTCGGGCATATGACGAAGTTTAGGCACAGTCATCGATACGCCTTTGCGCCGGCGCAGTACGGCGAGTCGGCTCCCTTCGTTTGGCGCAATGCAGCAGACAACGGCGACCCAGACTGGAACAGTCGGCATTTGATGCAGCACTACAACGACAGCAGTGCAGGGGACGAGATCGTGATTCTTATGAATATGGAATCGGGCTCGGTGGAGTTTACGCTGCCGCCTGGCCGCGACTGGAAACGCGTCGTTGATACCAGCGACTTCTTTGATACCGAGGCCTACCTTGAAGGCATCGGTCGCGACATTACTTCGACGGGCAACTTCGACACCGATGGCCCGTCGCTTGAGAACACCTACTTCGTCAACCCGCGCTCGATTGTGATTGCCGTTGCCGGCAACGGGCAGTAGCTCTCGATTCGGAGATAGACATGCGAACGCTTATCGCTAGCTGGTCTTCTATGAAGAAGACCACAGGTTTCCTCTGTGCCCTTGCCATATGTTTGGCCAGCGCACCGTCGAGGGCCGATACCACCGAAGACCGCTTTGCTGCGGCCGGCTACTTTCGAGTCATGGCTCGCCCCGATCTGCAGGGCGGCGATTCCAGGCTTGGCTTTTGGAACCTCTACGGTCGCCTTCTTAACGAGGGGCCGTGGGCATCGCTCGAGTTGCGGCTTGCGCTTCTCAAGCAAGACCCCGACTCACAAGAAGTGTGGACGCGAGTGCACGCCAAAATCGAAGGTGGCTCGGTTACGAATATGGACTCGGGCAATGGCTCGTTGCAAAACTTTCGGCTCACCCAGCTGTACGCGCAAGCCGGCAACATGTTGCTAAAGGACGTGACCTGGCAGCTTGGTACCTTAGAGAACTACTTTGGCGACTTGGGGCTCTACGACTTTCGACCTTCGACCATCTTCAACGATACGGTCGGGCTCTCGGCGCGGTATCGCAAAGGGCCACTCGAAGTCTTGGTCGGCGCAGGCGACGCCGGATTTGGTCTGCGCGCCGATCAGTATTCGACCATTCTAACTGCTGGTGGTGCCGCTCGAATGCGACTTGGCTCAAACGTCGAAGTTGGCGTTGCGGGCCAGTACTACTTTGAGCCAAAGGTCGAGGGAAACCAATTTGCTCCCTACAATACGCCTGGAGTCGACTACGAAGATTTCGTACGTGGCGAAGTTGCAGAGCGCTTTCTCGAAGAGAATCCCGGCATGGAAGACTTCTTTCCAAATCCTGTCGCGACATCGTCCCAGTCGCACCGGCTTATTGGCTACCTAGGGTTTGGTGGTTTTGGGCCAGTGCTTTGGAACAACCTCTTTGTGAATCTCACCAAGGCGCATCCCGAGAATTTCACCACCGAGCAGTACATGGGGCGCGAGTACACCATCTACACAAACGACTTTACCGACGAGCGATTTCGCCTAGACATCGGTACCGAGATGCAGCTGCGGGTGATTCCCCAGCGCTTGGATGTCGTACTCGCCGGATGGTGGGGCTATCACTTTGACAAGGACAACGACATTGTCGCCAACGATAACGACCGAACCTTTATGTCGGCGATTGCCCGCGCGCAACTCTACGTAACCGAGACGACGCACCTATTGGCCGAGACAAGCATCGCAAGCGAAACCAGCAACAACGGCAATCTCTATCGCGCACACTTTGACTCGGTCTTTGAAAACTCAGGGGGAACCGGAGACCCACGAGGGCTTGAGTTTGGCGACTTGGCCACGCGCAAGACGTGGCAGGGCAAGGTTGGTTGGGTGCTAAACCCTGTGGGGCTAGGCATTTACTCGCGGCCCTCGCTGCGGCTGCTTTACGGCGCCCAGTACTCCAATCAAAACACCGCCTTTGGAAACAACTTCATCGAGACGCTCGATGACTTTAATGTCTTTCCCAACCAAGAAGTACACTGGCACCACCTGTTGGCGCTTGAGGCAGAAGCATGGTTTTAGAAATGTTCTTAGGTTCCTCGCGGCGCTTGATGCCGCTGGTTCTCGCACTGCTCTCGGTAGGCTGTCTTAAGGCCAAACCAACGCAGCGTTTGCAGAAGGAAACACCGATTGCGGTCGCCATCGTACACGACAAGGGCAGCGCACTAGGCGCTGTACCTGGGGCACTGCAAAGCCGAGTGCAAGAGGTTCTCGCTGAGCGCAATCTTCTGCAGGTTGCCATCGCACAGGCTTCCTTCGAATCCGAGTTTCTCAAAAAGCGCGCGACTCGAGACCGCTTTGAGAGCGTAGCGCAGCTTTCTGGCAACGCGCAGATCACACTCTTAGTGGAAACTCGAGCTCAGTATTACTCTCAGCTCAATGGTCGGTATCGCTGGACGGTCTACGTGAAGCTGAGCCTGGCAAAAGCAGGCGCGGTGATTCCGGACTCGGAGACGAGCTTTACGGTCCCCGTGCTGCTGAGCTACGACCACCAGCGAGAGAAAGAGGCGTTGGCCTACGCCGCCAATACCATCGCCAATAAGCTTGGAAAAGAAGTCGATACCTTCATCGCAGGGCTCGACCTTGCGACGGTTACCCAAGCCAAGACGACCCGCGCTACAAGCGAGGTTGGCCCGATGTACTTTGTAATGCTGGACAGGTTTCACAACGGCCGAAGCGATAACGATGGCGAGATTGACGCGTCGGACTCGCAGGCGTTTCACGGTGGTGACATCACCGGCCTTATCGCCAAGCTCGATCACATTGCAGCGATGGGCTTTAAAACGGTGTGGCTCTCGCCGGTGTTTTCGATGCGCACACAGAAGGTTGGAGAGCACGGTGCGTTTCACGGCTATTGGACCGAAGACTTGCGTGAGCCCGAGCAACGCTTTGGCAGCACAGACGAACTACTCGCACTTCGCGCAGCGTTGGACAAACGCGGCATGAATCTCGTCTTGGATATGGTGCTCAACCACGTGGGTTACGAGACCAAGCTCGTGAGCGAGCACCCGGATTGGTTTCATCACAATGGCGACATCAAAGAGTGGGAGGACCCAGTGCAAATGACCACCTTCGATGTCCACGGCCTGCCCGACTTGGCGCAAGAGAACGATGCGGTCTACAGCTTTCTTCTCTCGGCTTCAGCGCATTGGATCGAAGTTCTGCAACCAGCAGGATTTCGGCTTGATGCGGTGAAGCACGTGGGAAACGAGTTTTGGCGCCAGTACACAGCAGACCTTAAGGAGCTAGCTGGCGAGGACTTCGCAACGATTGGCGAACTCTACAATGGCGATCCAAAGGTCTTGGCGGAAGGCTTTACCGACGGAGGCTTTAGTCATCTCTTCGACTTTCCCCTCTACTTCTCGATGAACGATACTTTTTGCAAGGGCGAGCACCTGGGCAGGCTCGCCTCCACTCTCTCTCTCGATTCGCTCTACGCAGATGCCAATCGGCTTGTAACCTTTGCCGACAACCACGACGTTCCAAGAGTGTGGAGCGCATGCAACGGCGATGCACTGCGAGTTCGAGCGCTGCTCACGTTCTTGCTTACCGCGCGGGGAATTCCCACCGTAAACTACGGAACCGAAATCGGGCTGGCGGGAGCTGGAGAGCCCGAGAATCGCCAGGACATGGACTTTGCTGCAACCGCGCAGTTTGCCCCACTCATTCGCAAGCTCCTACACGCGCGCAAGACTCACGAGGTGCTTCGCGAAGGCCGTGGCCGACCATTGCACTTGGCCAAAGATCGCTTTCTCTACCTACGCGAAGGTCGCGAGGAGTCGGCGCTCATCGCGATCAATCTTAGCGAGGCTTCCTGGACACCAGAGTTTCCCCAGGCCAAGAGCGCACCGGGCATCGATCTACTCGACGTCTCTTCCGCCAATGATCCTGCTGTCGATGCCCACTCGGTACGCGTTCGCATCTTTAAAAACTCCGACCTCGCGCCAAGCCCGGATGGCGAGGCGATTCGAGAAATCTCGATCGCCGCCGCCGCCGCCGAAGCGGGCGAGCTTCGCCTTGTTGGCGCAGGGCCTCGCCTTGGTGATTGGGAGCCGAGCCGCGGAGTGCTTGGCAAGAGCCAGGCCGATGGCACCACAATATTCACCCTGGCAATGCCGGTAAATGAAATCGGCGTCTACAAGTTTGTGCGTACAGCTGAGGGCACGCAGCAGTGGGAGGACGGCGGCAACCGCTACCTCTTTGCCAAGTCGGCCTCGGCCGACGTGTTGCGGCCCATGTTTTCGACAGGAGATGCGAAATGAGAAAACCTCTTAATCCAATTGCGATACTACTCGTTTCTCTCCCACTGGTCTGGGCCTGCTCAAGCGGACCGGGCTCCGAAGCCTCGGATGCTGGGCCTGTCGCCGATGCGGGGTCCGATTCTGATGCGAGCCCACCGTGCACCGCAACTTGCGACGTTAACTTTGCGTATCCCGTCCAGCAGGGCGTGAGCCGGGTCGAACTTCGTGGCGATTTTGGAGCCGAGCCTTGGACAAGCGGTGTCGAGCTCGTTCGCAATGGCGATGTGTGGACAACCGAACTCGAACTCGAAGACGGTGAACTTCTCGAATACAAATTTGTTCTGAACGGCCAAGACTGGGTACTCGATCCGGTAAATCGAAGTCGCCAGCCCGATGCCTCGGGAACCCTAAACTCGGTGGTTCAGGCCGACTGCGGTTGTAGCCAGAGCACCTTCGATTGGCGTGATGGCATTCTCTACTTTGTCTTCCTCGATAGGTTTCGCGATGGCGATGCCAGTAACAATGTTTCGGTCGAAGGCGTGCCATTTGAAGCCAACTACCAAGGTGGTGACCTTGCCGGACTCACCGATAAAATCGAAGAAGGCTACTTTGATGACCTTGGCGTCAACGCCCTTTGGATCACCTCGCCGCTAGACAATGCAGCAGGGCTCGGGCTCGGGACCGATGGCCGCAGCTACTCCTCGTATCACGGCTACTGGCCACGGGATATGGAGGCGATTGATGCCCACTTGGGCAACTTGGCCGATATGCAGGCGATGGTCGATGCGGCTCACGAGCGTGGCATTAAGGTGATTCTCGACTACGCGATGAATCACGTGCATGCCGAGAGCCCGCTCTACAGCGAGAACCCAACGTGGTTTTGGCCAAACGAAAATGGCTTTGGCGGCAATTGTGTTTGCGGTTCTGGATGCGAGTGGGAAGGCGACCAAGGGCGTCGCTGTTGGTTTACCGACTACCTACCGGATTTTAATTTTACCAACGACGATGCACGAGCGTGGTCGGTGAACAATGCAATGCATTGGATTCGCAATAGCGGCGTCGATGGCCTGCGCCTCGATGCCATCAAACACATCGAGAGCAGTTGGCTCTACGATTTGCGAAAGCGCGTGCGTGAGGAGATTGAGCCCGAGCGCGGCGAAGACTTCTACATGGTAGGAGAAACCTTCAGCGCAGACTCAGCCCTAATTTCTTCCTATGTCGACCCACTCACGCAACTCGATGGGCAGTTCGACTTTCCGCTGCGGGCCGAGGTTGCACGAACGCTCTTGCGTCGGGATGGCTCGCTGCGCGACTTAGCAAACTTCTTAGCAAGCCAAGAAGAGACCTATCACCCTGCATCGATCATGAGCACCTTTATTGGCAACCACGATCTGCCCAGGGTCATTCACCTTGCAGAAGACAACCCGCGTTACGACGTTTGGGATTCGGCAACGGGTAGCGGATGGGATAATCCACCAGGACAACCAAGCGAGAAGGCCCCCTACGAGCGCATGGCGCTTGGCTTTGCCTTCCTCTTTACCTCGCCAGGCGTCCCGCTAATTTACTACGGCGACGAGATTGGAATGGCGGGCGCAGGCGACCCAGACAACCGCCGCTTTATGCAGTGGGAAGGCACAAGCGAGCACCAAGAATGGATGAAGGCCCGCGTAGCTAAGCTAGGAACAATTCGCAAAGAGCAGGGCGCACTTCGCCGAGGGGTTCTCACGGTCTTGGCCGTAAACGATGACACCATTGTCTACGAGATGGTTCGCGGCAGCGATCGGATCGTCGTGGCGATGAATCGCGCAGACATCAGCAAGACCGCCGAGGGCGTGCCAAGCGGCAGCTACACTGAACTCCTTGAGGACACCGCGCTTTCGACTCCAATCACCTTGCCACCTCGCTCGGCGGCAATTCTGCTAAGGCAGTGAATTGCATCCGCATTTCTTTGCTTTCCCGCTCTGCTCGCAATTTCAAATAAGTAGAAGAGCAATCGCCAATTGCGGGGCGGGAGTGATAGCGTGCCGGCAAGATGTCGGACGCGTTTAATCAGTTTACGGGAACCACGACCTACATTGCTTCGGAGGACTTGCAGCAGGCAGTCAACGTGGCGTGTGCTCTTGAGAAGCCTCTATTGCTTCGCGGAGAACCAGGCACAGGAAAGACAGTGCTCGCGCAAAATGTCGCGTCGGCCCTGGGCATGGAACTCATCGCCTGGCACGTGAAGTCGACGACCAAGGCTCGTGACGGGCTCTATGTCTACGACACGGTTGCCAGGCTTCACGACAGCCGCTTTGGCGAGGCAAACGTCAACGACATTGCCTCGTACATTAAGCTCGGTCCACTGGGGCGAGCGCTCGCCTCCGACAAGCGCGTCGTGCTGCTTATCGACGAGATCGATAAAGCCGATATCGAATTTCCAAACGATCTTCTTACCGAACTCGATGCGATGAAGTTCTTTATCGACGAGACCGGCAAAGAGATTGTGGCCAAGGAGCGGCCGCTGGTCATCATTACTTCGAACAACGAGAAAGAGTTGCCCGACGCGTTTCTCCGCCGCTGCATCTTTCACTACATCGACTTTCCAAGTGTCGAGTTGATGACACAAATTGTTCGCGTGCATCACCCCGACATCGAAAACAAGGTTCTCGACCAGTGTTTAGAACTCTTCTTTAAGCTGCGCGACGTGCCACGCATTCGCAAGCGCCCAAGTACATCCGAGCTTATCGATTGGATCTTTGCCCTTCGCAAAGCGGGCGTCGATTTGGCCCGCGTCGGCGGCGGCATTCCCTTCTTGGGAACGCTGCTTAAGAACGAGCAAGACATGGCCATCCTCGGCAACAACTAGCAGTCTTTGTAGGTCGACCGTTGCTAATTGATTTCCTATTCGAGCTGCGAAAATATGGCATCAAGGCCTCCGCTCACGAGTGGATGGGCCTTATGGAGGCCATGGAAAAAGGCCTGCACAATTCGTCTCTAGACGGCTTCTACAGGCTCGCAAGGTGCATTTGCGTCAAAGACGTAAGTGACTTTGATGCCTTTGACCAAGCGTTCTTGGCCTACTTTAAAGACGTCTACGTCGATGTTGCAGCTGTCACAAACGACTTACTCAGCTGGCTTTCAGACCCAAAGAAATTTGAGGGCCTCACCGAAGAAGAGAAAAAGCTTCTGCAAGAGCTTAACGTCGAAGAGCTTCAGAAGATGTTTGAAGAGCGCCTGAAAGAGCAAAAGGAGCGACACGACGGTGGCGGCAAGTGGATTGGCACCGGCGGCAAATCGCCTTTCGGCCACGGCGGCTATCACCCAAGTGGCGTGCGCGTTGGCGGCCCAGGTGGTGGCAAGTCGGCGATGCAGGTTGCCGAGATGCGCCGCTATCGCGACTATCGAAAAGACAGAGTCTTAGATGTGCGGCAAATCGATGTTGCGCTTCGCGGGCTTAGGCGACTTGGTCGCGAAGGTGCCGTAGAAGAACTCGATATCGATGAGACGGTTGATGCCACCTGCAAAAACGCCGGTGACCTCGACCTCATCTTCACAGCACCAAAGCGCAACCGCATGAAACTCATCTTGCTGATGGATGTTGGTGGCTCGATGGACTCGTACTCGCTGATGGTCGAGCGACTGTTTACAGCGGCATCTCGGGCAGGGCGCTTCGCAAGCTTCGAGCACTACTACTTCCACAACTGCGTCTACGAAAATGTCTATGAAGATGCAGCCTTTCGCAAGCCAGTCTCGGTTGCCGACCTCATCGCTCGAACCAGCCGTGACGAACGCCTTGTCGTCGTTGGCGACGCGCTGATGCATCCGGGCGAGCTGATGTCACCAGGTGGTTCGATTTACTTCTATCACCACAATGCTTCGGCTGGCGCTACGTGGCTTCGAAGACTAGAGGATCACTATCGCTACACAGCGTGGCTAAACCCCGAGCCCCATCAGTATTGGCCCAGAACAACCATCGAGGCCATCGCGAGCATCTTTCCGATGTACCACCTCAGTCTCGAGGGTTTGGAGGAGGCGATTCGATACCTCGTACGGGGCGGGCAGCGCCCCGAACCGGTGGGGACAACACCTTTCGCATAGGCTCAGTGGCGTTTATCGGCACCGCTGTCTTTAACTTGGACTTGGACGTTGGAGCCGGTGCGCGCTCGTGAAACGTGAACGCCACCTTGGTGTGCGTCTCGGGGGCAGGACAACCGATGGTTGCTCCACCGCTTGCAATCGCCGTCATTCGAAATCGCGCATCGTTGGCACTTAGTCTTCGTCGCTTCTTATCTGGCCCTGGATTCCTAATGACGACGTCTCGCCACGTCTTCTTATACGCGCGGGCGACCTGAGCAGACGCTTGGGTTAAGGGCTTGTTGAGACAGATCGTTAGGGATGCGACTTTAGTGTTCTCGACCACGCTCAGCGCATCTAAGATAAGTTCTCCCTCAAGCTTTGGAAGACTTGCACGCAACTGCTCTATGTCGGCATCGGAAAATGCAGACACTTTGGAATCGCTCGAAGGCGGCGTTGGCGCGGTGCTTGGTGCAGGTGCTTCACTATCAATAATCGGGCGAACCCCAGTATCGATATCCTCGTAGCCAACGGGGCGTGCCTTTGTTGGCACCGGCATCTTATCGGCTGCAAAGCTGTTCTCGTCCTTGCAGCCAGCCGCCCCAGATACTGCACAAACCCCAGATACTGCACAAACGAGTGCCACCGTGAGCTTCAAGAGCCCACCTGCGCGTTCAGCAACAGCCACCGGAAACTACTTCATCCAGTCAGGAGTCGGTTCGCCACCCGAGGTCTCGTCTTTGGGAGGCTCACTCTTCGGAGGATCCTTCTTAATCGCATCAACCTTTGGTGGAACGACTTTCGGTGCACTCACCTTTGGTGCATCGATCTTTGGAGCAACCTTTGGGTCGTCATCCTTTGGTGTTCCGCCCTCTGGGACGACAGACGGCTCGTCATCTGGCCCTGTGTCATCTGGCCCTGTGTCGTCCTTTGGGACGCGAGGCGTGTTGCTTTGCGCTGGGCGTTTACCCAGGAATTCCAAAGCGCCATCGATTGTGCGCACCAGTGTTTTCTCGACAGCAACAAACCCATCTTTTGTTGGAAGGTTCGCCGACCACATCTTGTGACGTGGAAGGCGGTACTGAACGCTCATTGTTGGTCGCCTTGCAATTCTGGAATTGAACGGAAAGTCGAGCGGGGTAACTCCTGGAAGTTTCTGTCCGTTTACAAAGACTCGTGCTCCCGAGGGAGTCGAGGTGAATCGCAGCAAGCGCGGCATGGCGACGAGAGTAATCGGACCGACTTCCGTGCCATCCGCAACGACTTCGATGCTCTGGGAGAGAAATTCGCCATGAGTCACGACAATCACCGATGTCTTGCCTTCGGGAAGCTCAAGGGTTGCTGGGCTTGTCGCAGTGATCTCTGTGCCCTCAACGGTCAGCGTTGCTCCGACGGGCACGGTTGTCACCGCAACTTCGACTGTGGGTGTCGTCGGCTCATTGGACGCAGGATCTTTAACCGGGTCCTTAATGCCGTTTTCATCGACCTTGGCATCGAGTGCCACGCTCGGCGTTACCGCTGTTGCTGCTTCCTTCTTCTTTCCATCGCCATTGTTTAGAAGCCAAAAGCCTCCGACACCGCCGATTAGAAGGATGACTGCGGCAACCGCAATCCACGGCATACTGCTGCTGCTCTCGGGCTCTGAAGCTGCCGCTGCAACTGCGGCCTTTGGTGCATCGGTGGCAGCTGCGGTTCGCGTTGAGGTGCTTGGCTCGTCTGCTGCTTCTTCGGGCTCAGGTGCCACGGCAATGGGTGGTAGCGGTTCAGCTTCTTGGGCGGGCGCCGGCGCGTCTTCGTCGGTATCGCCGCCGGTTTCTCCGCCGTCGTTTTCAAGGGCGACCGTCGCTGCTCGATCCGAAGCATCTTCTTCGTCATCGTCGTTAAGATCCGCAAATGGATCTTCGTAGTTGTCGGCCGATGCGCTTGGCTCTAAGGCCGGTGCAGGCGCAGGCGCAGGCGGAGGCGGAGCACTGGTACTGGCAAAGACCTGGTCATCATAGTCGCTATCATCCTGGTCCTGCTCGGCACTCTTTGCTTGGGCGAGGATGCTGTCCAACGAGGCGACCCTTGTCGACTCAGAAAATGCTTCGTCGCTGAAGTCGTTCAAGTCGCCGTGAAACGGCATGGGCTTTGGCAAGGGCGTCATATCGCCCTCTTCAAATTGCGAGTTGGTAAGGCTGTCTACCAAGGCAGCGGGAGCCACTCGTGTTGGAGTGTCCACGAAGTCGTCGCCAAAGCCTTCGCCTTCATCCTCAATCTCTTCGTCGATGTTTTCTTCGATGGCTTCCACCGAACCATCTTTCTTGGCTAGCACTTGGTCGAGAACCTTCTGGCTCTCGCTTGGAAGTTTGTCAAAGCGCACACCCATTCCTGGGGACACGCCGGTTCTTGTCGGGTCGTGTTCACGAGTCCAGACGACCGTGCCTTCACCACCAATCAGCGGCGTCGCGTCTTTGAGTTGGAACTCGAATTTGAGCGTCGTCCCCACCGCGAGCGGATCCTTTGTTCTAATAAAAATGCCACCGTGACTAATGTCGACGGAATAGCGCTCGATGAACTGATCGAGAGTCTCGCTCTTGAACTTAATCTTGAGCGTAACCGGTGCGCGGCTTGCTTGACGTGTATTGGTTTCCGCCACTGATGCTTCCTGGCTTGAATGCAAACATGCCTTGGTTTTCACATGCTTGTAGAACGCTCCCGTAATCTTATTGGGCTTAGCAGGCGGATTGCAAACCGCTTGGCACATGGCTGTCACTGCACTTGTCGGTGTTGACGTGAGGACCGCATACCTTGCACCACAGTCCATGCCATGCAAACTCGCGGTCTGCATCGGCGCCTGCGGCTGTCACAAAGGCATTTGATAAGCGACCGTAGTGTTTGGCCTTTGTCGTCAGAAACACGCCAATTGCGCGCAGATCTGGTGCTGCTGAATACGACTCCGGTTTTCTTGGATTCGGTCGACTTATAGTAGTGATGGACTACCGGGGGTTTGAAGCAGAATTTCTGCGATTGGCATTTACGACATCGTACGAGCTATCGCCGTGTGCGGCCGCATTCCTCTTGGGGCTCTCCGTTCCAAAGACAACCGAGTTCATGCAGCGAATGGTTGACGAAGGAACGTTGGAACTCGATTCCAACGACGTAGGGCATCTGCGATACGTCATGCCAGATCGACCTGTCGAGCCGCTATTTGCGGAACCTGAATCCGATGACCGCGACTGCGGTTGTTCAAACATGTTGGCCCTCACCGCCGGCCCTGCTTTCGATGGGGCCGCAGGCGCCCACGATTGGGCTGCCGGCGATTGGGATTGCAAAGCGATGCTGCCGCGCCTGTGCGCTTTGCCAGACGTGCCCGAAACGATTTCGCCAGCCCGGGCGACGGCTGCACTCTTTATCAATGCGCTGATATGCCCAGGAATGGGAAGCATGGTGGGAGGACGCAACGCGGTTGGCGTAGCTCAGATGTCGCTCTTTATGATTGGGCTCCCGCTTGCGGTGCTCAACATCGGTTTACCGCTTCTCGCTGCAGCTTGGGCCTGGGGAATCCTCTCAGGGGCAAAGCTCATGACCGAAGCAACCGAGTGACGTAAAGGGCCACTCGCGTTAACACTACTTGAGAGTTGCGATGGCTTTGTTGGCAGCCTTGACCAGGCAGCGATTGGTGTTTTTCTTACCGATCCCAAGCAGGCCGCCACGCATTCTTTTTCGTGCTTTTTTTAGGCTTGGCACCGCTCGCTTATCGCCAAGCTTTTGTAGCCCCACAACAGCTTCGAGTCGCTTCTCGCAAGACGCGCCTTCTCGCAACTGATACTCAAGAGATCGAAGCACCACATCGGTACCGGTGGGAACCGAGGTATCCGTACTTGGCTCGCCTTTGGAGGAAAGTAGGACGGCAACGGCAACCATGAGTGCAATGACACCTATCGGAAACAGCTGTCGAAGCCGAAACGGCTGGCGTTGTGCCGTTTGGGCAAGTGTTATGGGCCCCGTTTGTACGTGGTGTGCGAGCCCGGTGGGGGCGGTCGCAAAGTACTCTTCGACCGAAGGCGCGCGCGCTTGGGGCACCGATTCGGTGATCGGTACGTTGGTGATGTGGCGAATGTTGGGAACGGGCGTGAGCTCGGCACCAAGTTGCACAAGGCAGTAGTCAATTGCTCGTACGTACTCTTCGGCGCTTTGATAGCGAGCATCGCGATCCTTAGAGAGCCCGTGCTGAACAAGGGCATCCAAATCAGGAATGTCTTCCAAGTGCGGAGCGAGGTCCCACAGGCGGGGAGGATCTTCCGAGGCATGCTTTGTAAGAATCCCGATTGGGCTCTTGGCCTCGAACGGTGGCCTTCCGCAGAGCATCGTGAATAGCACCACAGAGCAGGAGTACAGATCGCTTCGGTTATCGATGGAGTCACCGAGAGCCTGCTCGGGTGACAAGTACGCGGGGGTCCCAACTGCGACACCATCCTGCGTGAGGTCGGCCTTATCTTTGTTGTCCTCGTCCCGAAGCTTGGCGATGCCGAAGTCGAGCAAGCGGGCAAAGTCGTTGTCGCCTTCACGCTCGCAGAGCATGATGTTGTCGGGCTTAATATCTCGATGAATAATGCCGACATCGTGGGCATGCCCAAGTCCTCGTAGCACGTGCCGAATGATGCGGAGTGCTCGCAAAGGCGAGAGTTGCGGGTCAGCCTTGAGAACCGAGCCAAGGCTCTTGCCACTGACAAGCTCCATGACGAGATACGCAGTGCCGTCGTCTAGGTGCCCGGAGTCTGTGACGGGAACGCAGTTGGGATGGTCGAGCCGCCCTGCAGCAATCGCCTCGCGCTCAAATCGCTCTAAGAAATCGTCTGATTTTGCGAGTTCTGGGTTGAGAACTTTGATGGCAACTTGGCGACCAATGCGGATGTGCTCGCCAAGAAACACCGCGCCCATTCCTCCCTCACCAAGTGGTGAGAGTATTCGGTATCGCCCGTCGAGCTCGCTTCCAAGAAGCGACGTTAAACCGCCATCGTGCATTCGGAGACGGCATCGTGGCATGCATTAGTTTCTAGAAACAGGTGGGACGCCCAGCAATATCGTCGGCTTGCTCTGTGGGAAGAATCCGCCTCAGATAGGCGTATGCTTCATCGCAGAACTCGGCTGGGCCCGCGCCTCGCAGCTCCGCCCGCTCATCAAAGGGTCGCGCCCCGCCAGAGTCCATTAGCCGATTTTCCGCATCGCTAGCGTGGTGTGACTCGCCGCCATCGGGATTTGCCAGGCCAAGCGAGTGGCCAATCTCGTGACTGATGGTGGAGCCAATGAGATTGGCGAGCGTCCAACTTGCACATCCAATCTGGCCGGCGCGTTCGGTTGCTGGGCAGCCAAAGCCGTCGGTCGGCAGCGCAACACCGCCGCTGAGGTCGGCAGCGCGTACAGGGGCGCCTCCTAGGTCGGGGCGAAAGGCGTCAAAGATCTGATCAAAAAGTGGGTCGGCCACCGAGACTGCTGGCGCAAAGTCGCCGGGATGTTCGGAGAAGATGAAGAGCGATTCGATAAAGACTCCACCGTAGCCTGGGAAACCATCTTCCTGGGTGCTGGCATTCACTCCGCCGATATAATCGTGCAGCCTCTCGTTCCCCGAGTCCTTACCCGGCGTGTTGTCATAGCCAAGCAGGCCCAGTCCGTTTGGATCCAGGCCTCCAATGTCGACAATCGAATATAGGGAAAAGTCTGATGGTTCTTCAAGCCGAATATCGACGTTGACGGTTCGGTAGTCTCTGCGTACGGCCTCTGCAACGCGTTCGCGAATCGCAGCATCGGTGGCGCGCAGCCCAAATGCACGCAGGGCATCGAGGTACTGCGGTGTGAAGTTTAGAAACACCACTTGCTTTACCGGAGCCAAGGCGATGACAACCTCTAGAGGCGGCCCCGAGACCGAGCTATCCTTGTAGCTCACCTGAGCTGTGAGAGTTCCTGCGAGTGTTCCTCGGGTGCTTCGCAGATCCAAAAGCTGCCCCAGTGCATCGTCTTCGTTAATCGTGTAGCGGAGCACTCGCCCCTCGACAACTTCGGGCACCAAAATAAGGTCGATGGTGGTTGGTCGTCCTTCCGCCGGGGTGAATTCGCCAGTGAGCTCAAGAATCGTGCTGGCATCGAGACCATTGGCAACAAAGCCTGCTCCGTCGATGTTTAGGTACTGGCCCAAGCTCACCTCGGCAGGTCCTAGGGAAAACACCGTGGTCTCGGTGAGATCGTAGGCAACGTCATGGGGCTCGCTGTCTTCAAGGCGATCCGATGCGTGACGGTTTCGAAGTGTAACTTTGCCCTCAAACACCCCCGACTCAATTCCCGCAATGTCTGGAGAGAATACAAAGCTCGCTTCGGAGCGATTGAATGGGGTCGCGGGCGTGAGCGGAATTTCGAGACCGTCGATGGGTTGGCAAGCGCCGACTCCAGCAGTGACAAAGCAGCCCGTGATTTCTGCATAGCTCTCGCCTTCGTTGCCGCCAAGCAAAAGCCCTTCGGCCGAGACCGAGATGCGATCGTTGACGTAGATCGGCCCTTCGTCTTGGAGGTCTACTAATGTTGGAGTGAGGTGCGAGCGAAAGCTCAATTCTGCGACAAGGGCCGGGGAGGTGTGGCGCTGCGAGTCGACGACGCTATCGATTTCAACATGCAGAGCGCCCGAGAACTCTCCCGAGTTACTGCCCAAGTGGTCAAAGAACAAATCGTCGACATCAATTTCGAGAGTTTCTAGGTCGATGAAACGAGCGGGAATTCGAAAGTTGACTTGGTAGGTCTCGGTGCCGTTGTCAAAGTCGCCTACAGCGACGAGCGTCGGCGTGCCCCACGGGGTTCCAACAAACGATCGACCTTTGAGAACCAGGACGGAGCCGGGAACAAGCACACCGGGATTGGCAGCTTGCAGGTTGAGGCCTTCAAGGGCTGGGTCAAAGCGAGAACTGTCAGACGAAGGACCGCAGCCCACAGCAACGAGAACTGCGAGACCGAGAAGAAGTAGACGTGGAGACGAGATTTGCATGCGTGATGTAGGTGAAGAAGCGTCAGTCGCGCGTGAGCCTCCCAGTTTTGCGCCTTTGAGTCAATTGGCCATCGCGCTACACTAATTCCAGTCATGGCAACCTCTTACTGCGCCCTGCTTTCCAAGGCACTTCTCTTGTCGACCATCGCGGTTCCGCTTGCCTGTGGAGGTGAATCCTCTCAAGCCGCGGATGCTGCGGCCGATGCACCCGACCTTGTCGATGCGGACATCACCCCAGTTGCTTCGGTGTGCGCGAGTACTCCCGGAACTCGTTTAACTCGAGAGTTTATCGAGCCCGTGCCTGGGGCTCGCCAAGAGTATGACGTCATCGATACCGAGCTTGGTGAAGCCTGCAACTATTTCTTAGAGGCCGATGGAACCTTCACCTGCTATCCGACGAGTTTCGAGACGATCATCCGGTTTCAAGACGCTGCCTGCACATCGGCGATTGTAGGAGTTCCAGTTGGTGAAGTACCTAAGACCTTTGCTCGTGCCCGCAGACTTAGCGATGCTGCATGCTTCCTAGACCGTCACTTTCGGCGAGTTGGCATGCCATCGGCTGTGACCGGTGGGCAAGCGGTCTTTAGCCAAGATACAGCCGGAACATGCTCGCCAGTTACGGCGCCCATTCGCGACTATTACCTCGCGGGCGCGGAATTGCCGATCACAAGCTTTGTAACGGCCACACGCGCTTCATACGAGCCCTCTGCGCGTTTGTCGACAGGGACGTATGAGGGCACTGATGGCTCTTCCATGTGCGATTCCGGCGGCCTTTTGCTGGACAGTGAATTGGCCGTCGATTGCCTGCCGGGGCTTGGTGTTGATTCCGAACTATTTTGCATTCCTCGGTCAAACTCGTTCGCCGACGTTTTCATCGATGCAGGTTGCACAGAGCAAAACTCGGTTGTTGTTGTCGACCGATGTGTAGACGAGCCGCCAGCGTATGCTCGAACCTTTGAAACCCTCGAGTGTGGTGCGGTGGGAACAAGTCTCCAAGAGGTTGGCACCACACCGTTGGCGCAACGGTTCGACAACTCTTCTGGCTCTTGTGTGGCTGATACCAGCAGCAATCAGTTTTATCCGGTCGGTGACTCCGTCCCCAACTCAGAGTTTGTCTCACTAGCACAGGTCGCCGAGCCGGGTGCCGCCCGACTCACGCGCAATCTCCTAAGCGATGGGGGAGACTTTTTGAGCTTCCAAGGGAGCTGGCATGACAGCCTAATCGGCGGCGATTGCCAGTTTGGCGCCGCAGCAGATGGAAGCTTTCGCTGTCTACCCATTCCTCTAACGACCACGCTCTTCTTCACCGAAGCCACGTGCACAACCGGAATTCAGCTTGCCGAGATCGATTCATGCCAAGGCGAGAGGGCGCATTTCACCGAAAGTGCTCCGCTTGGCACCAGAGTGTTGTCTTCTGCGCCACACTCCGACCCAGTATTTTTGCGCGCCGGAGCGTCCTGCGTTCCCGTTAGCGGCAGTTTCCTCGGGCCCTCGTTCGAGTTAGCGCCATCGAGCTTCGCGTCGGCGACCATAGACGAGTTCTAAACGGCTGGGCTTCGCAGTCCATGCCACTGCGGACTCGAGTCATCTACCAGCAAACCTGCGCACCGGTAAGTGACTTAAAACACGTGCGTTTTGCGGTTGGTGTGTTGGCCCAGAGATTGAAGTTACTGGAGCCGAAGTATGCACACCGGATTGCACGATACGGAGATGTTTGGCGAAGCGACGATCGACGAAGCTCGCACAAATCCTCAGGTCGTCGTGGCGACGCCAAACGCTGATGTCTCGGCGACCGACGTTATGCAGGTTGTCTTGGATCTCTGCGACGAGACCTCGATGAATCGCACACTCGATGTCGCCGAGTTGCCTTCGTTTATGGAGGATAGCTCCACGGGGCATCAATTTGACCTCGCTCCCAACTCGGCTGGGTACATCGAACGCGAACGAAGCTTTCGCGAAAGCGGGGACTGGGCTGCGCTGGCCCAACTCGTGATTGAGCGCGCCGAACAGACCCGCACAGCATCGGATGCTGCCGAGTTACTTGTCGAGGCCGCCAACCTTTACAAGACACATCTAGAAAGCCCTGCTGGTGCTCAAGCAATCTTGCAGAAGGCGCTCGAAATCGATCCATCGCATATGCGCGCCGCAGACGAGCTTGAGGCACTTGCCGAGCAAACCGGGGATTGGGGCGAGTTGTGCGCGACATTTTCTGAGTCGGCGGAACGCTTGCAATCAGACGAGCCATCGACCGCAGGCGAATTGCGAGTGCGACTCGCCTGTGCTCGGGCGCATGGCCTGCGCGACATGAGTGGTGCCTTTGCCGAACTCTCGCATGTTGAAGAAGCCATTCCCCGTCGTGTTGAGAAGTACCTCGATGCGCTAGAGCGCATGATCCGCGGGCAGGAGCAACTCGAATCGATGATTGCCGTGAGCCATCGCATCGGCAATTCGGAGCGATGCGCAAGGCTGATGTCTCGCGCGATCGCGATGTCGCAATCGGTCATGCAACGGGCCGAGTATCATCATCGCATTGCAACGATCGAAACGAGCCGCAATGAAGACGAGGCTGCAGTTTGGCACTGGAACGAAGCGGTTCGATTGGACCCACAGCGCAACGATGCACGAGATTGCCTGGCCGCCCTGTACAAGGAGCGCGGCGAATTTCGAAAGGCCGCCAGCGTATTGGAAGAGGCTCGAGCGTGCAGCGCCACCGAGGAGTCTCGGGCCAAGTACGCATGTGATGCCGCTAAGATTTATTCTGACAACCTTGGCGAGAATACGCGTGCTGTCGACCTCTTCGCCGTTGCACTGCAGGTTCGCCCTGGTCATCAAGCGGCGTCGATGCCGGTTATCGAACGCTACTTCGCCCAAGAACGGTGGAACGAGCTTGAAGCGGTATTGGCGCCTTTGCTCTCCTCCGACTACTCCAACACCTTGGCACCCAAGCAGTGCAAGGAACTCTTTCGGAAAGCTGCCGTTTGCGCCGCTGCACTTGGCAATCACAAGCAGGCTTTAGATCACTATCAGCAGGTCTTGGGCTTTGAGGTGGACTGCCGTGAATCTCTGGAAGGCAGTGCAAAGTGTCTGCTTGCTCTGCGCTCGTTTCCCGAGGCGATTGAGAGCGCACAGCGGGCAATTGCTCTGCACGGCGTTGGTGATGACCGCAGTGCGGTGGACATGATCTTTGTCTGCGCCTCGGCCCACCGAAGTTTAGGACAACAGGGGCGAGCAATCGCACTCTACGAGCGATGTGCAGTGCTTGAGCACGCAGAGAGCATGCAGGCTTTAGCGGAGTTGCACGGGTTGCGCGGAGATTTTCACAAGGCGGTCGCGATGCAACTCCGTATCGCCGAGGCGTCCGATTTGGACGAGCGCGTCGAAATTCTTTGTGCGGTCTCGGAAACTCTTGCGACTGACTTGGGTGACCTGGAAGCCGCGATCGATCTGTGCTGGCAGGCGCTCTCGCTAAAGAGCGAGTCCCGAGCTGCGTTGCATCAACTTGCCGTGCTCTACACAAAGAACGAAGAGTGGCGCGAGGCGATAAAGACCATCGTTCGCATGGCGGGGCTAGAAACCGGTGCGCTCCGGCGCGGGCGCTACCTTCAAGCTGCAGGTGCAATTGCTCGCCAACAAAAGCATGTTACCGAAGCGGTCGCACTGCTCAATCGCTCGATGGATAGTTATCTCTCCGATGCGATGATGTCGTCGAACGCCGAAATTCGCTCAGCCTGCTTCGCCTGCTTCGAAGACATTCTAACGCTTCTTGGAGACGCCGACGATTGGCGCGGTGTCGAGCGCAACTATCGCAAGATGATCTGTCGCCTCGAACCTGGCGACCCTGATGTTGGTCGGCTGTGGTCCGAGCTTGGTCACGTCTATCGCGAAAAACTCGGAGAGACGGAGGCCGCGATTGACTCCTTCGAAGTAGCGTCCTCCCTACAAGGTGAGAGCCTCACGAATCAACGCATCTTGGTTGATCTCTATGAAGGCGCGGGTTCCGACCAACTTGATAAGGCAATTGCCCGCCGCCGAAGACTCCTAACGGCCGAACCCGACAACCCCGAGCACTACCGAGCACTGCGTGGGCTCTATGTGCGCACTCGGCAAATGGACCGTGTTTGGTGCGTTTGCCGGGCGCTGGAGAGTATGGGGGCTGGTGAGCATCGCGAGAGTGCGTTCTATCGGCGCAATCGACCGTCGCAAATGCTTTGGCCCTCCAGGCCGCTCAATTCAGAGATGTGGTCAAGACTGCGCGACGATCGCGTTGATCCCAATGTCTCTCGAATTTTTGGCTTGGTTGGCGAGGCAATCGCTCAGCAATGCACGCAACCATCGACGAAATCATCGCTACACGAGCAGAGCAGCTCGCACTTTGATCACTTGCGACAGCTCTTCTCGGCGACGTCCTACGCCTTCGGCTTGCCTCGCTTCGATTGCATTATCGGAGAGAATGTAGCGCAACCTGTATCGCTGCTAAACCTTCGGCGCGGAAGCGGGCTCGAACCAACATTTGCGCTGGGAGAGTCACTGTACCGCGGTCGCACGGTTCCGCAGATAGCGAGCGGGCTCGGGCGCTCGCTTGCCCTTGGTCGTCGCTCGTACTATTTGCGACTCGCACTCCCAGACCCGGCGGAGCTTGCCGCAGCGTTCTACGCAGGGCTTAGCCTAGCCGTGCCACAGACGACAGTCCCTGGGGGCCTTGCGGTGCGTGTCGAGGCCTACCGCGATGTACTCGCACGCAAGCTGCCACCAAGTTGGCGTCGAAAGCTTCAAGAGGCCGGGACCGCGTTCTTGCGAGGAGGTGCCCGTTTTGATCTCGAACTCTGGTGCCGCGGTGCGGATGCGACAGCGCGTCATGCAGCACTTTTACTCTCTGGTGACTTGGAATTCGGCCTAGGAACAATTCGCAAAGAATTTGACTCGGATGCGCGGTTTACTGATATTGAGAGTCGTGCGTTGCGGGTCGCATCAATCTCGGATGCTCACTTGAGCCTTCGCGAAGAACTTGGAATTCAGATCGCGGAAACAACGTCGTAAGAGCGCTTCGAAATGCTGCGACTACAGGCCTTGCGACTACAGGCCTTGCGATTACAGGCCTTGGTCTGAGAGCTCGTAGTCCTTCCAACCCGCGTGGTCAAAGTGCCACCACTCGGTTTCAATCCCTTGAAACCCTTCCAAGCGCATTGCCTCGTCTAGGCGCTTGGCATTGTTCGCCGCAGCCTTTGGGATAGCAATCGCGTCCCGATGGGCGCGTTCCGAGAAATCGTCGTGGTCGGTTGGCATGAGAAGCGGTGTTCCGTTGGCGTCGGCTAGGCTCAAATCGACAGCCGCGCCGCGGTTGTGCTTCGAGCCGCGCCAAGGCTTGCCGTCTCGGCGGGTGGGCTTGGCTACGTACTTCGAATCGGGCACGAGTTTCCAAAACGCTTCCTGAACATGAAATGGGCGATAGCAGTCCCAAAGCAAGAGCTGCAGGCCCTGTGCTCGCAAACGAGCTTGGACTCTGCCCAAGGCAGCGGCAACCGGTGCTCGCAACAGACAACGAGCTTTTGGGTAGACGATTCGCTTGGCAAAGTTGTTCTCGCCTGCATATCTCATGTCTAAGAGAATTTCTGGGTCAATGCTTCGAACATCAACGAACGCGGCTGGGTCGACGTCTGCTGCTGCAAGATCTACTGCGTTGCCACCTGCGTCAGCGACAGGACTGGCTACAACCGATTGCGCATCGGATGCGGGCAGGCTAGCGGGCTCCACGAACTTGGGTGGATGGGACGTCGAAGCGCCATCTCCGCAGCCGCCGCTACCCACAACAAGAAGCCAAACGAGGCAGGCAGCGTTAGAACGAAACATGAGCTGCGACGCCGACGCGATCTGAGCCAAGCATGGGAATGAACGCTGCCTTCGGCTCTGCTTCAGTATCCGAGTCTTCGCTCATGTACATCCAGATCGCTGCTGCTCCAAAGCCCGCTCCAACTGCAAAGCCGATATTTGCGTACAAGGCGTTCTTCTTGGCCTGGTCCTCAAGATTTCGCGCAACAGAGAACTCTGTACCGTCTTCCAACGCAGAAATCTCATCGCTCTTGTTGCGTGAGAGGTTGCCAAAGTATGCCCCAGTCGCGAGGCTACCGATCGACAAGCCAGCGTACAGTTGCCATCGGCGATACAGCGGCGGGCTTGCCGTTGTCGCGCTTGGCGTATCCGTGGTCGTGGTGAGCGCTGCATCGCTAGCCTCACCGGAGTCCACAGCAGCGAGCTTTAGAAGTCGATTGCCATAGGTATCTGTTAGCGCGACACGAATATCGGTAGCGCCCTTTGGCAACTCGAGACGAATGGTCCCAGTGCCCTTTGCTCGCTTGGTCTTTGCGTCGCCGTCCAGCTTGTACGACGCTTCAATGCCTCCCACGAGTTCGGCAGGGTCGGACGCTACCTGCACGCTAAGCTGCCCATCCTCATCGACTTCGGCGAGTAGCTCGATTGGTTGTGCTCCCTCGAGGCTCTTTTGGGCTTTGGAAAACGGCTTACTTAGCTTTGGAGAAACTCCGTCTGGAAGCTTTGCTGCACGATTGAGACTTATCGCCGCCCGAAATGACGCTTCCGCTTCGCTGTCCTCACCAAGGGATGCCGAGACTTGCCCAAGAATCATGTGCAGAGCACCAAGGTCTTTTGGCCCTCGGTTACCTTCCTCAATCCCCTTCGTCGCAATTGCTCGCGCGTCATCAAAGCGAAGATCGGCGAGGCCTTCTTGCGCCTTCTTTGTCGTTGTATCGGCGCTCGCCGTTGGGGCACCGATTGCCAGAAGCAAGAGTAGAGCGGGGGTTGCGATTCGACTGACCATGCTTGCTGCCTTTAGAAGCGCACGTTCTGGCGAACCACGTCGCCTGAGGTAATTCGCACTTTCATGCTCTTCGACTCGCCGCCCTCAGAACTAACAAGCTTTAGGCGGTGCACTCCTGGCGTTAGCTTAAGCTTAACCAGAGGCGTGATTCCACGCTTCTTGCCGTCTACGTAGACCGTCGCATAAGGATTTGCCGCCACGGTAAGAAAGCCGTGGCCCTTGCCACTCGCCTGTCGCGTTTTGGGCGTCGTAGTTTTTGTCTTACTGTCCTTTGATGCAGTCGCTGTGTTCTTCGGCGTGTTCTTCGGCGTGTTCTTCGGCGCTGTTCGCGGATTGCTTGTCTTGTCTTTCGTTTTGCTCTTGTCGGTAACGGTCGACTTCTGGCGCGGCTCGGACTTTGGCTTCTCAGGCGTCGGGGTCTGTGCGGACTTTGGCTCGGTCGCCGCGTCGGCGTTTGAAACTCCCGCGTCAACGACCTTGGCTTGCGCTTGCTTGCCCGCTAACGAGTTGGGTTTTGCACCGCCATCGCGAGGTCCATTTGCTGCGGCCAAAATTCCCGCAGCTGCACCGGATCCCGATGTATTCGAAGGCTTGACTGCGACATCGGCGGTGTCGAGAACTGTCGAAGGAACCGCGTTGGCGGCACTTGCAGGCTTCTCCTTCTTGTCGGAGGAAAGGACGAATAGGGCGGCAAGAACGATAGCGGCCGTTCCCAGAAACGCAATGATGTACTTTGCCTTGCCCCGCGTTGGCTTGATGTCTGCGTCGATAGGTTCGACGGGTACAGGTGTCGCAGGGGCTGGCGTGGCGCTTGGCTTCTCTGGGGCATTGATTGTGCCCAGGCGGCGATCGTAAATGCTTCCCGGGGGCGAAGACGTGCCACGCGAGGATCGCTTTGGCTCGGGACTTGCGACTAAGGGCGCTTCGAGCGCAGGTGGTGGACCAAAGGAGCGCGAGCGTTTTAGTTCGGCAGCTTTCCCCTTTCCAGGAATTGTCTGGTCGTTGGTCTCCTCCTCAAAGGTGGCGTCGTTCTTGGATAGCTGTAGGCTTGCCTCTTTGTCGTTTTCGGGACCTAACGCGTCGGGGCGCGGCAGCACGACGGCCCCGGTCTTTTCCTCGTCATCGTTTGCACTGATGGTCTCCGCTTCACCTTCGGATAGAACGAGGTTGCGTGTGTCCTGCCAAATGGGAGGGCTTCCCGACACCGAGAAATCAGATTTCTCAGAGATTTTCTTAAATGGGTCTGCGGAGCTAATCTTGGGGTTCGTCGACGCTCCCGTGTTTTCGCCAAATTCCCCTGAGTCGGCCATCGCCTCAATGGCGGCGATGAGTTCTTCCCCGCCAACGGTGGTTGCCGACTCTTCCGTGTTCCACTCGTCCGGGTCAATCGGCCTCTGAGCTACGACAGTCGGTTTTTCAAAGTCGCTAAACGAGCCGTATCGATCGCGTCGAACTTCTTCATCGCCATCCTGAGTTTTGCGAGCAGAGCGAACGAAGTCTCGTTGCTGCTCAAGTTCCGAACCAAAGGTGGTCTTGATGAGTGCCGATAGGGCAACTGGTGACAGCGGCGGACCCTCAGCAAGCATGGCTCGATCGATCGCCGAGCCAAAGTCTTGTGCATTTTGAAATCGCAGGCTCGGGTCGCGGCTGAGCGACCTCATAATCGTCGCGTTGAGTGCGTCGGAAATACCGCTTTGCAGATCTTTGGCATTGGGAATGCGACCGCGATCGATGGCCGCTAGAGTTTTGTCTCGGGACTCTTGTTTAAACAGCCTGCGCCCTGTGATGGCCTCCCAGGCAACAACACCAAGAGAGAAGATGTCGCTTCTGTGATCGCACTGGTTGCGGCGAATCTCTTCGGGAGACATGTAGGCAATGGTTCTGCGCACGAAGCCGTGGCGCTGTGCCAGTGCACCGCGCATTTCGACGATGTCAAAGTCGAGCAGTTTTGTTGTGCCCGACTCGGTGACGAAGATGCTGCGTGGATTGATGTCACCGTGAATCAAGGGCTTGCCCTTGTGGACGATCTTGTGAGCTGCGTGCAGCCCTTGGCAGGCTTGCGAAATCAGCGAAGCGATGAGCCGTGGATCAGCCAAGCGTCGCTCGCGCTTTCGCGAGAGCAGCAATTCGACAAGCGGCACACCTTCCAAATACTCGAGAGCAATGTAGTGGTGCGCATCGTTGCTGCCGATTTCGTAAACAATGCGAACGTTTGGGTGCTCGATGCGCGCAGCCAACTGAGCTTCCGTGTGAAAGAGATTTGCGATCTCGTCGTCACGCATAAACTCGGGATGAATTCGCTTGATGATGACGAGCTTCTCAAAGCCACCAGCACCGCGACTTCGAGCCAAAAAGAGATCACCGATATCCCCGCGCGCGAGTTTCGCGAGCAGGGTAAAGCTCCCGAAGCTTGGGGAGTTCGTCGGCGTGGTCAAGGCACCCAGCAAAGGTCTGCGCAAAGTATAGCCGAGCTTCCTCATCAGGTCAGGAGGACATTGGTACGCAGCGCACTCCAAGAGCATGCACACTTGCACCTACTACGGATCAAAGCTGCGACCTAGATTGGTGGCGGGTGCCGCCTATCTAGTCTCGAGTGGCTAGGGAAGGAACTAGCGCTATCGACGGTTAAAGAAGGGGAAGCGATGCAGAAGGCCTTTGCGCTCTTCTTTCGTTGATGTCTCAACACTGGCTTCAGCTTCAATCGGTGCGGTTCCGCGCTTCTTGCGACCTGCAGCTGTACCGTCGTCGTCTGCGTTGTTTTTTTCAACGCGCTTTTTCTTAGCGACGCTTTTTCCCGCGTTATCGGGAAGCGTGACTTGGTCGATCACAGGATCTGCAATTGGCGTTGTAGTCGAGTGATCGCCAGTGCGTTCGCCCATGTCTAAGTGTTCACGAGCGTCCAACACCGTACGACCAATGAGTGCGTGCAAATCTTTGGAAGCGGTGCGGGCCGACTTAAGTACGGAAGCCAACTCGCGCCCCATTTCCCGAGCACTGCTAAATCGATTGTCGGCTTCGGTCGCGAGCGACTTCTGCAGCACGGCCACCATGGCGCGGGGAAGGTCGCGGCGGATCGGGCGTATCGGTGCAACTTGGCCTTCGCGAATCTTTGTATAGACGTCGAAATCGTTCTCACCATCGAAGAGTTTTTTGCCAGCCAAGCTCTCCCATAGAACCGAGCCAACAGAGAATTGATCGCTCTTTGGAGTTGGGCGATTGCCCTGGACGATTTCGGGCGAGAGATAGGACATCTTGCCTTTGACCACCCCGGGTTCGGTTAGGTCCTTTTTGCGATCTGGCGCCAGGCACAGGCCAAAGTCGATGAGCTTGACCATGCCGCGCTGGGTGATGAGAATGTTGTGAGGCGAGATATCGCGATGCAGGATTGGGCAGATGTTGCCGTCCTCATCTTCGCGCTCGTGAGCATCGGCTAGCGCGCGCAAAACGCCCACACCAATGGCAGCGCTCATCTCCCACGGCATCTGCTGCTCGCGCTTTGTGAAGTGGCGAATCAAACTGCCAAGATCGATGCCATCGATCCATTCCAGCACCAAGTAGTAGCGATCATCTTCGCGCACAAAGTCGTAGACCTGCGCCATATTCGGGCTTTGCATCGCTGCACAAACCCGGGCTTCTTCGGCGAACATATCGATGTACAGCTGGCTCTCACTAAGGTGGTCGTGCATCTGCTTGACGGCAACCGTGCGTTTAAAGCCAACATCGCCATGCTGGGTTGCTCGCCACACCACCGCCATGCCGCCGCGCCCTGCGACGTCGATCAACTCGTAGCGGCCATCCCGTATTCGCTCCCCTTTGCCCATAACTTCGCTCGCGGTAGAGACCAGCCTACCGCAAATCGGGGTATCCTGCTGCCATGGTCGGCTCCTTGCCCCCCGAAGAGCTGCTTCCCTCACAGCAGCACGAGTATGCGGATTTAGAGAGGCTTACGGAGATCGAAGTGTTTCGACGCCGTGAGCGAGTTTTTCTGATCCTAAGCGGCACCTTCTTGGGAACCCTGGCGGTCCTCAACATCATCGGCATCACGCGCTTTGTCGATCTGAGCTTTACCATTCCCGGCCTTGGGCTAACGGTCCCGATGGTGGTGGCAATCGGTGTCTTGCCGTACCCCGTAACCTTTTTGTGTACCGACTTCATGTGCGAACTTTACGGGCGTCGGCGAGCGAACAACGTCGTGTGGGTTGGTCTTGGGCTCAACCTTTGGGTCATGGCTTTGCTGTGGATCGGTGGCGTTTTGCCAGGCACATCGAGTCCGGTTTTTGATGGCGTTCGAACCCTCGCCTTCGCCGCCGTCGTCGCTTCGATGATTGCCTATGCGACTGCCCAATTTATTGATGTTCGCGTTTTTCACTTTTGGAAGCGCCTAACGAAGGGGCGTCATCTGTGGCTCCGCAACAACGGCTCGACCCTGGTGAGTCAGCTTGTGGATACAACCGCCGTAATTTTAATCACCCATTTTTACGCAGGGGCACTGCTGATCAAGCCAGACGAGGGGCTCGCAGGGCAGCTCCTTATCTACATTGCATCGGGATATGGCTTTAAGCTGATTGTGGCCCTTCTAGACACTGGGCCCTTCTATATGGGGACTCGACTGCTTTCCCGCTATTTGCGCCTACCTCCCATTGGCCATGTGCCCGAACCGAAGTAGCGTCAAACGCAAATGCCCAGTATGATTCGCCCAATGCGGCTGCGACGTCTAGGTATGCGTCTTGTGTTGGCGACTTGGCTGCTAGCCCTTCTTGGGCTTGGAACCGAGGCGTTGGCGAAGAGTTACGCCATCGAGGTGGAGACGGATCCATCAGGGGCCAAGATCTATCTCGATGATAAGGATGGCGATCGCCTTGGCAAGACGCCGTACCTCGGCAAGCTCGACGAAGGTGAGTACACCCTCTACATCGAAAAGAGTGGCTATCGCCCAACCTACGAGACGATCGTCGTTAAGAAGAAGAAGCGTGGTCGACAGACGTTCGTCTTTGATTTGAAGAAAGTCTCGTTTGGCAAAGTTCGCATTGTCGCTGCCGAAGATGCGGAAGACATTCGCGGTGCACAAGTGCTTATCGATGGCGATGCCGCAGGCAAGGCGCCTGGCACAATCAAGGATGTTCCAGCAGGAGCGCACCAAGTAGAAGTTCTCAAAGATGGATACGAAGTTTTTGAGGAGTGGATTGAGGTTGAAGCCGGCGAGACAACTACGATTGAGGTTGAGTTAGAAGAAGACCCAGACGCTACGTACGACGACTACGGCAGCGATGACGACGACGACGACGATGACGATGACAACGGCGATGATGACGACGACGACGACGACGATGATGATTACGGCGACGATGATGATGATGATGATGACTACGGCGACGACGATGACGATGACGACGACGATGACGATGATGATGATGATGATGACTACGGCGATGACGACGACGACGACGACGACGACAACAACGACGACAACAACGATCTAGCTGAAACAGCCTCGAGTGGACGCTTTGCGATCGTCGTCGGCCCCGAAGTCGGCAATCGAAGTTTCACCTATACGATTCCCTCCGGTGTGCAAGGTGCGCCAAACGTACGGCCTTACACCGCCGCTGCTGTGCCAATGCTTCGAGTGCAAATGGAGGCCTTTCCGCTGGCAAAGTCGGATAACCCACTATTAGCCGGTTGGGGGCTGTCGGGCTCATTCGCCAAAGCACTGCCACTCACATCAGAGACTGCCGAGATGGAGACTCTTGAGTCTTCGTGGGACGAGTGGGATGCAAACATTCGCTTCAAGTACAAACTGGGTACGAGCTATATCGGTACCCAAGTTGGGTACGCGGCCCAATCCTTTGGCTTCTCTTCAGCTAACGCGACAGGGACATTGCTCGAGGAGGTTCCCGGAGTCTCGTATCGCTTTATTCGCATCGCTGCCGATGGCGGCATGGACTTCTCTCCCAAGATGGGCGCCTGGGCTTCGGCGAACTACCGAATCGTAAAAGCCATTGGTGATCTTGGAACGAAATTCCGACAGACCGAAGTGACCGCATACGGTGCCCAAGCAGGATTTCGCTACAGTCTTACAAAGGCCATTGAGCTGCGTGCAGTCCTCAACTTTGGGCTCTACTCACATGTCTTTACGTTTCGCACGGGCAATGGCAATAGCGAAGCCCAGGCGTCGGGCAGCGATCGCTTCATGGGTGCGATGTTCGGCGTGGCCTACGTTCTCTAGAGTTCGTTCTATAGAGTTCGCTCTCTAGGGTTTGGTTAGCGCCCGAAATCATTGTTGAGCGCACCGGTTCTAAGGTGAGTCTTTAGATCGTTGGAACCCATCGGCAGTGCCGGTGTCGTACTGGGTATGGGCCTTCTCCCCAACTCCTCAAATCCGCTTTTTCTCCTTCCCCTCTCGCTCCTCGCCCTGGCCGCAAGCCATTGGGCTTCGCCTACGGCAGGCGCAGACACTCTTACCGCAACCCACGGCAACGACCTGGCCGAGCGTGGGCACAAGGTGCGCGTCGAACGCCGCGGCGACGATGTTGTCTTTCTGGTGCGTCGCACGATTGCAAACCGTAGCGCGCTAGTTGAGGAAGTCGATTTGGAATTTCAGCTTCCCCCACAGGCCGTCACCACGAGCCTTCGCACCAAGCACGGCTCCGAGTGGATTTCTGGTCGCCTTCTGCCCGAGGGCGAAGCGCTGGCTACCTACGAGCGTCTCACCAATTCCGGGCCGCGTGCCGCTCGCGGGCCAGCTCTGCTCTCGTGGCAAGAACAAGGAGAACAGCGTCTAAGAATATTTCCTATAGCTCCGCATGCAACGGTAACAGTGGAGTTCGAGTTTAACGCTCCAACATGCTACGACTCAGGGCGCCGAATCGCTTTCTATCCCAAGACCGAAGACCTCAAGGAACTGCGCCCAGCGAAGCTTCGCCTGGCAAAGGGCACTCGTGGCCTTATTCCTAAGGCGGGCCTATCGCCCGAGCAAGAAACGTCGGCCGAAGCCTGCGCCGAGAAGCTGGGAAACGAGTCGCTTGCCGAAGGTGATGCGCACATCATCGTCTTTGCGGACGAGACTTCCGAGTTTGCGGACGAGACTTCCGAGCCGCTTCGCGTTCGCTTTGGCACCCATCAAATGGGTTCGACTCGGAGCCTCAGCGAACTAATTGTCGAAGTCTCGCCATCTCTCGGAAGTATTCCTCGCAAGGCCGAGATTGTCTTTGTACTCGACGTCTCGTACTCGCAAAGCAATGAGGACATCAAAGCGCAACTCGACTTGGTCTTGGGCTACCTCGCGAACCTGCCGGATGCTCGCTATCAGCTTGTACTCGCAAAAAGAGGAGCAAATGCACTGTTTCCCGAGTTTCAACCATCGTCTGGAGCTTCAAAAACGCTGGCCATGCTGCGCAAACATCTACCAGAGCGCGGCAATGGCTCGAACCTCGATGCGGCCGTTGGCTTAGCCGCCACGCTTTTCGACGCAAAGGCTGGCGGGGCGCAGCGAATTATCGCCTTCACGGATTCAGAGTTTAGGAAAACTCTTACCGCTAAGGACCTTTCTGGAGCGATGGCGAATACACCCAATGTTCTTCTGCACGTGATCGATTCGAGTGGCTACAGCGAGGAAGGTGAATTTAGTCGCGACGACGAACACTTCTTAGCGAATGCCGTGCAAGCCACCGGCGGTGTGCTTGGCACTGTCTCTCCTGCCACTTCGCCCGCGCTAACGAAGGCCGCAATGTTAGCCCTCGTACGGCCATCCAAAATCGAGATGGTCTCGATTGAGACCAGTGAGGGGTGGGGCGAGATGGCAGACCTAGCCGAGACAATTGATGAGGGATTTGGTCTGCGCACGATGGATGTTTTTGATGCGGCTCCCGGGCCTTTCGCGATTAAAGGGAAAATCTGGGGGCGTCAGCTTGTCTGGAATGCGAAAAACGACAAGGCGATTGCGGCGCAGATTCCCGCCTTAAGCGTTGGTCGCGAACTTGTTGATGCGCTGAGCCCTGCTGAGCTATTGGAAGTGGCTACTGCCGGCCAAGTGGTCTCATCCGCCACCTCGTATTTAGCGAATAAGCCCGGTACAACACCATCTTCGTACGATTACGAGGGCATCATCACTGCATGCGGGTGCGGCGCTGGCAGCATGCACGGCATGCATCACAGCATCACAACAAGTTGCGGCGGCATGATTGGCAAGCTTGGGACCACCATCGGCGAGGGAGTCGACTACGGGGCAGCGCTTGCCGGCTTGCTCAAGACCGCTTCGGTCTCGTGCTCGGTCTCGCATACCAAGCCAGACTTAGATATCGCCTTGCAAATCGAGACAACGGGGCAAGAGATTGTTGACGTTCTCTTGCCCTCGGTGGGCTCGCCGTACGCTCAGTGCGTCGCCGAGGCGGCTTGGGATATGCAACTTGGCACCATCTTTAGCAAGCACTCTGGACGCACTCCTGTTGTACTTCGTCGCTAAGAACTATTCTTTGCTTTTATCTTCTGGAGGCCTGGTAATGTAGACCGAGGTTTTAAGATGCCTAAGCGTTGTTTCGGCAACACTGCCGAGAAGAAACCGCTGTATCCCTTTTCTATGGTGCGAGCCCATCACCACGAGATCGTAGCTAATCTTCTTTGTGCGCTCTTCGATTTCTCGTCGCGGGTCACCGCGTTCTGCAACGAAATTCACAGCGACATCGCCAGTGCTAAACCGCTCGGTCCACTTGGCACCAAGCTCTTCGGCTCCCTTGAGAATACTCTCGCCAAGGCCGTAATCGGTGGCACCCCAGTAGTTGACTGTAACGCCAGGTAGCTCCCAGCAGTGTAGAAGGTCGATTTCGCCGGTGTTCTTGATTAGCGAAGTTGCCTGGGCGACTACGGTCTCGCCTACCTCTGAGAAGTCGGTGGGTACGAGAAGTTTGCGGTAACCGGCTTCGGGCGCTGGGCCTCTTGCAACGAGTACATCGCAGGTGGCATGGCGGGCGACATGCTCGGCAACGCTGCCAAGCAGAAAGCGAGCAATCCCTTTGCGCCCATGACTACCAAGAACGATTAGGCCAGCGTTGCAGGCTTCGGCTGCAGCCAGAATACTTCTATCGGGCATGTCTGTTTCACAGCGAATCGACACACGAATGCCAAGGGCCTCCAAGCGTTCCTTCTCCTTCGTAAGCTTGGCTTCCGACTCCTTGCGAATCTCGGCTGCGAGTTCTACGTAGGCTTCGGGAATCCGAAAGGTGTACGGCAGGTTGTACCCGCTGTCGGGCATGCTCAGGGCGTGGACAAGCACGAGTTCCGCATCCCGCACCTTCGCGATGGTGGCGGCGTGGGAAATGGCGTCCGAGGCCTGCTCAGAAAAGTCAGTGGCAACAACGATGCTGGCATTCATGACCTCATCGTAGTGCACATGCCATGCCCTGTTTTCATGGCGAAATCTCCGGGCAAAGCGGCGACCTGAGGCACCAGAAACGAAAGGAATGCGTTTTTCTGGGGCTTTCTGTGCAGAAAGTGCGCGTCATTTCGTGCAAATTGAGCCCTTGACCTTCCAGTGACTGGAAGGTTTACACTGATTGAACCATGGCCGAGCCAATCCAATCCCTAGCCTCGTCGCGGGTTTCATTTCCCGTTGCGGGAATGACCTGCGCGAGTTGCGCGGCACGCATCGAGCGAGTTTTGCGAAAACAGAGCGGCGTGACCGAGGCCTCCGTCAATTTCGCGAGTTCGAAGGCGGCGGTTGTCTTTGATTCGAACGCCGCCGACGCAGAGTCGATTGCGCAAACCATCGAGCGAGCAGGGTTTCAGATTCCCGCCGAGACACATCGATTGCAAATTGGCGGCATGACCTGCGCGACCTGTACCGGGCGTATCGAGAAGGTACTCACTCGTGAGCCAGGGGTTCTCTCTGCCCAGGTGAATCTCGCTAGTGAAGTGGCGACGATTGCGACTCGACCAGGTGTGGTTGCAATTGATGCGCTCATCGCGGCAGTGGAGAGGGCGGGCTTTACCGCCCAGCTCGTGCGCTCTTCGGCGGCAGAGCGTGAGGAGCACGCCCGCGAACTCTCGCGAGCCTCGACTCGGGAACTAAGTATTTTACTGATGTCGGCACTGCTTACAGCGCCGCTTGTCGCACCGATGGTTCTAATGGTCTTTGGTATTCACTGGATGCTTCCCGGGTGGGCGCAATTGGTCCTGGCAACTCCTGTGCAGTTCATTGCTGGCGCCCGCTTCTACACCGGTGCGTGGGGAGCCTTGCGATCGAAGAGTGCAAACATGGACGTCTTGGTGGCAATGGGCACCACTGCGGCCTTCGTGCTCTCGACTGTCCTCATGTCACGCGGTGGCGAGCTCTACTTCGAAGGAGCGGCTGCGGTCATTACGTTTGTGAGGCTTGGTAAGTGGCTCGAAACTCGCGCAAAACGCGGCACCAGCCAGGCAATTCGAGCGCTGATGGATTTGCGTCCCGAGCTGGCTCGCGTGCGAAGAGGCGAACGAGAAATTGAAGTGCCACCGGAAACGGTGGGTCGTGGTGAGATTGTAATCGTTCGCCCGGGAGAGCGCGTTCCCGTGGATGGGAAAATCACCGAGGGCGAGAGCCAGCTGGACGAATCGCTGCTCACCGGTGAGAGCTTGCCGCAGAGCAAAGGCGTGGGCGATGAAGTAACCGGCGGTTCGGTCAATGGTACGGGCCTGTTGGCCATTGAGACCACGACGGTTGGAGACGATTCAACGCTAGCAAGAATCGTGCAACTCGTTGAGGAAGCACAGTCGTCCAAGGCGCCAATTCAGAAAACTGTCGACCGCATTTCCGAAGTGTTTGTTCCCATCGTCGTCTTGGTTGCACTCGTTACGCTGGTGGGCTGGCTCGTTGCTGGCGTGGCCACCGAGGTCGCCGTTATTAACGCGGTCTCAGTACTGGTGATTGCCTGCCCATGCGCTCTTGGCCTGGCAACGCCGGCTGCTCTTATGGTTGGAACGGGCGCAGCGGCTAAGGCCGGCATTCTCATTAAGGATGCACCTGCACTCGAGAGAACGCGGGACGTGACGCTTGTGGTCTTCGATAAGACTGGAACGCTGACCGAAGGCAAACCCGAAGTAAGAGAAGTTCTATCCGAAGAGCCCGAGAGGCTGCTCTCACTTGCTGCGGCTGTGCAGTATGGCAGCGAGCATCCTCTGGCCTCTGGAATTCGTCAGGCGGCGGCCGACCGAGATCTGCAAGTTCAACCTGCATCAGAATTTATCGCAATCGCTGGCAAGGGGGTGCGCGGTGTGGTCGATGGCCAAGTTGTGCACGTGGGAAGCCCACGACTTATGACCGAGCTGGGCTTTGATGTGGGCGCTTGGCAAGAGCGGGCCGCAGAGCTTGAAGGGCAGGGCATGACGGTGGTTTGGGTCGTCGAGAACTCGCAAATTGTGGGCGGTATCGGCATCGGAGATAGGCCGCGCGACGGTGCTCGCGAGGCGCTGCAGGGCCTTGCCGCTGCGGGAATTAAAACGCTCATGCTCACAGGAGACAATCGAGCTGCTGCCAATGCCATCGCATCGGATCTTGGAGTTGGGCGGGTGATTGCAGAAGTCTTGCCAGGCGAGAAGGCCGAAGCCGTCGCAGCGCTGCAGAAGGAAGGCCACGTGGTCGCCATGGTTGGGGACGGTGTGAATGATGCGCCTGCGTTGGCGGTGGCCGACGTTGGTTTTGCAATGGGATCGGGAAGTGATGTCGCAATGCACACCGCTGGCGTGACGCTGATGCGCTCCGAGCCCGCCCTTGTTGGCGATGCGATTTCGATTTCGCGTGCGACGACTCGCAAGATTCACCAGAACCTCTTTTGGGCATTTGCCTACAACACCGTTGGCATTCCCTTGGCGGCCTTTGGGCTTCTCTCGCCAATGGTGGCAGGTGCTGCCATGGCGCTCTCAAGCGTTAGTGTCCTTAGTAACGCACTTCTCTTGCGCCGCTGGAGGCCTTCCAAATGAGTCTCTTGGCAATTGGCGAAGTCGCAGCAAAAACCGGTGTGTCGGCAAAGACAATTCGCTACTACGAAAGTACGGGGCTTATTCCCGCAGCCGGGCGCGCTGCCAATGGATACCGAATGTACGGCGAGCGAGCTGTGCACCTTCTGCGCTTTGTAAAACGCGCCCGCGACTTGGGGTTTTCCGTAGAGAAGGTTAGCGAGCTACTTGCCCTTTGGGCCGATGAACATCGCGAAAGTTCCGAAGTTCGGAAGCTTGCGGTCGCACACCTCGGCGAAATCGAAAGCAAGATTCTGGCGCTACAAGAACTCGGAGCTACCATGCGAACGCTCATCGACTGCTGTCACGGGGACGATCGTCCTGATTGCCCCATCCTCGAAAACTTGGCGAAAGAGCCAAAGAAAGAAAACTGATGCCTACAAAATATACGATTGAAGGAATGACTTGCGAAGGCTGTGTTCGCTCGGTGACCAACGCGCTAGAGAAGGCAAACGGCACCGAGGTGCGCGTCGACTTAGCAACGAAGACCGTTGAAGTTGCAACCCTCGGAGAAGATGCCGTTAAGCAGGTTATCGAGGATGCCGGCTTCGACTTCGGTGGCCGAGTGTAGCGAATGCCGTTCCGTTAGATCGCACTTCGCAGATTGGGTAGTTGGCATCATGCACAGCGCGTGCATGATGCCAACCGAGCGAGGGGCTACCAGACGTCGCAGGTGTTCTCTGGGTTCATCGTGCTGCCTTTTTCACAGCTAAACGCCTCTGAGAACTCTGGAGTGTTGGTAAGAGCGCCAAGAACTCGGAAGTTTGGCGGTGAGTGTGGATCGGTAACAGCGAGCATGCGGCTAATCTCTTCGCGAGACTTTGAACACCATGCTTGACCGACGGCCAAGAAGAATTGCTGGTCTTCGGTGTAGCCATCCGCAACCAGCTGCTTATCAGCGTTTGCGAGCATCTCGCGATACGCCATAAAGGCGAGCTTCACGCCGCCAATATCAGCAATGTTCTCACCTAGCGTAAGCTTGCCATTGAGGTTCAAGTCTTCGAGTGGCTTGTACGCATTGTACTGCTCAACGACGCACTCGCCGCGCTCTTCAAACTTCTTCAAGTCGGCCTCGGCCCACCAGTTGTTCATGTTGCCGTCGCCGTCAAACTTTGCACCCGAGTCGTCAAAGCCGTGGGTAAGCTCGTGGCCGACGATCATGCCCATGGCACCAAGGTTGACTGGCACGTGAGCGGTCTCGCTGTAGAACGGTGGCTGAAGAATTCCCGCAGGGAAGACCATCTGATTTGCCTGTGGATTGTAGTACGCGTTGGTGGTTTGCGGAGACATGAACCACTCGCTGCGATCGTAGGTCTTGCCGATCTTTGCAAGGTCGCGTGCTTGCTCAAACGAGCGAGAGGTTAGTGCGTTGGATGCGTAGTTGTTCTTTACTTCCCAGTCGTAGGTCTTCCACTTATCTGGGTAGCCAAACATTGGGCTAATGGTGCCAAGCTTGCCCAAGGCTTTTGCCTTGGTTTCGTCGCTCATCCAATCAAGGCCCGTGACAACTTTGCCAAAGGCGCTGGTGATGCCTTGGACCATTGCGTCGGCGCCTTCTTTGGCTGCAGGTGTAAACATGCGCTCAAGGTAGGGCTGGGCAAGAAGTTCACCAAGTGCGTCGTCTGTAGACGATACGCAGCGCTTCCAACGTGGAGGCAAGACTTTGGCGCCCGAGGTGACTTGCGCCAACTTGAAGTTCTCATCGACAAATGCTTGCGGAAGTAGCGAAGCGGTTTTGTGCACAACGTGCCAGCTTAGGTAGCTCTTCCAAGCTGCAGGCTTCATCTCGCCGCGGATTGTGTTGATGCTTGCGAAGAAGGTCTCGCTATCAACGGTGATTTCCTGAATGTCGGGGATTCCAACGGCGGTGAAGTAGGCCTTCCAATCGAAGGTGGGAACGAGCGCCTCGACGCCAGTGCGATCAATCTTGTGATAGATGTTTTCTGGATCGCGTCGCTCGACGCGGGACATCGTTACCTTTGCCAGCGCAGTTTCGATCGCCATCACGTCGGCAGCACCTTGCGCGGCTTTGGCCTTTGACCAACCAATAAGGCTGAACATCGCGGTTATGTGGTCAACATAGGCTTTGCGAATCGTTTGGCTGCGCTCATCATCTTTGAGGTAGTAATCCCGATCCGGAAGCCCAAGGCCACCTTGGCCAAGGTCGCCGACCATCTTTGTGGCATCGATAAAGTCGGGCGTTGAAGCGAGATGAAAGAGGACCGAGAGTCCTTCTTTGTGCAGCGAGCGAATTGCGGCGTCGAGGCTCTTGGTGTTGCGTACCGAGCCGGCGATTTTGAGCAGTGGCTTGATGGCGATGATGCCAGCAGATTCGACGGCCTCTTCATCCATGCATGTGCCGTAGTAGGCGCCAATCTTCTGGGCCACAGGGCTCTCGAGCTTGCCATCGCGGGCCGCTTCCAAAACCGAGTGCAAGGTAGATTCGTTTCGCTCGTAAATTTGCGTGAAGCGACCGTAGCGAGATTTGTCGGATGGGATCTCGGTATTTGCAAGCCAACCGCCACAGGCGAATTCGTAGAAGTCATCGCAAGGGCTAACTTCGCTGTTCAGAGCCGTTGCATCCAGTCCAACCGCGGCAAGCGTCGTTGCTTCGACCGGTAGGGTGTTGGCCGTAGGGCTCTGCTGCGCAACCGTATTGTCGGTGGGAATCGCAGGGTTGTCGGAGTTAGAGCCGCAGGCTGCTGCAGCAAAGATGGTGGCTGAGAGTATGAGTCGATTGGTCATAGGCGAGCGGACCCTAGCATGATGCTCGCTGAAGGAAACGCCTTGTTTGCGCTCCTATGGCCGTTTTTTGGCCACTTAAGGACCTGGGACAGTGTCCCAGCAGATGTCGCAGTGTATGGTCTATCTGCGTGAGAGATCGTCTACTTAAGCCGTATTCGGCTCCGCCTTTCGCCCTAGTGCATCCCGAGGGCGATCCGCAGGTCGTGACCTTGCCCGTTCCCGGTTACAAGCAGGCGCGCAACTATTGTTGCGGCTTTGCGGCGACGTTGATGGTGCTTAAATACTATCAGCGCGATTTGTGCGGTGAGGCGCTCTTTGCTGCGCTTGGCACGGCCCGAGACGGCACCGGCCAAAGTGCGATTGTGCGCGTATTGCGGTCGCAAGGGGTGCGGGCAAACCTGCGCTACGACATGAACTTTGATCGCATGGCGGCGATTCTGTGTACCGGTAAAGTTCTTATAGGCTATCTCGAAGACGAAGAACACTGGCTTGTGATCTACGGATTTGGTCGCTCGCCACAGCGCATCTTTGTGGCCGACCCCGAGACCGATAAACCATGTGAGAACCTGTGGGAGCACTATGGTGCGCGACTTGGTGGATTCTCGATGGTTTGCTCGCCGGCGCCCGAACGAGCCTCCGGTGTATCGTCTTCCCAGCAGTTGCAACTCGACTTTGGGGGGAGCTGTGACGCGTAGCCGCAAACTTCTCATCGGTGTAGGGCTTGCCGCAGTCACATATACCGCTTTGCTTCTAGTTTTGGGCTGGGTGCTTGAGGGTGTGGTCGAGACCCGAGTGAAAGAGCAATTGGAGTACACGCTGCGGGCAAACGAAATCTCAGTGGCAGACGTTGACGTAAGTCTCGTGCGAGGTCGCGTTGTGCTGCGCGGAGTAAAGGCAAAGCGCAGCGGGCTTGGAACCGCCTCTCTCACCATAGACGTAGTGGAACTCGATATCGCACGCATGGGGTGGGCGCTTGTCGATCAAGAACCGAGCCGCCTTGAACTCGTCGGAGCCCATTTGGACCTCTCGGCCGCCGGGGTCGCAACGCTGCAGTCAAGCGATGTTGTTCGGCAGCTCTCGGTTGGGCGCTTTATTATGCGCGACTCGAAAGTGACCCTTGCCGTCACGAGTCTATTTCCTGGGCTGGGGCAGGCAGAGTTGGTTGTCGATGAGGCCCAGGCACAAGACGTCGAGCTGCACAATGCAATGTCATGGCTGTACAAAACGCAGATTTTAAAGGCCCGGCTAAACCTTCCAGGATCTACGATGGTCGTCGTTGGGTACGCAGATGAGATGCTCACGGTTGGTGGAAGTTTAATGGGTTCGAAGCCGGTGGTGATTCCCTTTGTATGGCCCAAATCGGATCCTACGAAGCTAGAATTAAGTCAAATTCTTAGCCTCGCAAAAACACTTATCAAAGCGCTTGGGCCCGAGCTTGCCAAGCGTAAAGTGAACGCGGTGTGGGACGATGTCGTAGACGCCTTCTAGCTTGCGAGCGCACTTATGGAAGTGCAGGCTGCCTCCGTATCGGCCAAAACATTGCGACGGTTGCATGCGAGGGTTTATCCTTTCGGACCAGTGTCGCAAACGCCTTTAGAGCAGCTCCTTGCTGCCATCTCAGATCCTCGCATTCGCGATGAGGCTGCGACTCTTATCAAACTAAGCACCGAAGCTGTCGACGACCTGTCCCAGCTTGACGAGCGAATTTATCGCCAGCACGATGAAGATGCTGGAAAACTGAGCGATCGAGAGACGGCGGCGCCGGTTCTTAAGGCGCTGGCGACCGATATTCTTCAGGGCGTTCGAACCCTAGAAGCGCACCTCCAAGAGCACTCCAAGCAGCCCGCAGACAATCACGCGGTATCCGAATATGACGCGGAAATGGAGTTTAATTTCGACTTCGAAACCGGAGTGGAAGCGTCTCCGGAGAGCACGGTAGAAGAAGAGGATTTCGGTGAAGGCTTTGGCGATGACTTCGGCGACTTTGATGGCTTTGATGACTTTGGCGAGTCGGCTTCCAAAGCACCGGTCAAGGAGCCGAGTATTGCCGACCTCGATTTTGACGGTGCGTTCGATATGCTTGGCGCACCGGAGCCGGTCAAAACATGTCTAGAGCGTTGGCGTTCGCTCTTGGGCGAACTCGAATCGTTTGCCTATGCACTTGGCAGCCAGATTCGCGACTTTGATGAGCGCTTCGCGGGTGCAATTGAAGATGGCCGGTTCGAGCAGGCGCTGCGCGAACTCAATGACGTCGGGCGTTCGGTCACCGATGGTGTTTTCGCGCTGATGACCGCCATTTACGAAGCGTATCTTGACGATGTGGATCGAGACGGCGTGCTTCCTGGGCACGAGAGCACTCTTGCCCGAGCACTTTCTGTACGACGAGGGCTAACCGACCTGCGGCTCGTAGTTCAGTCGGCGAACGCGGTACTACAAAGTGGCGTTGGTGGCGACGCTCCTCAGGACCAGGCGTTTGCAGAGATTGTTGCCGAGCTGGATCGCTTTATCGGTGGCGATGTCTTTGGCGTCATGCGACCAGCAGATCGACTTGAAATTAAGAATTTTTCTAAGGAGGTTTCTAGCAAGACACGGAGTGAGGCGCGCTTTGATTGCGAGGGTCTCGACAAGTATCTCGACTCTCTGGCAGCTGTTAGTCAACGCGACGTGCTCATCAAACACGATGGCGACCAGAAGCACGACATTCTAGAGCTTTTGGAAGCTGTGAAACCGCTACTGGAAATTAGTCCTCACGGTGCTTTGGATATGATCGCCGAGTCATTTGCAAAGGCAGAAGCGCTCTACGGTGTGCGCGAGGGACTCGATCGGGTGTTGGGCGAGTGGGAGGCGATGTCTTCGGATGCAAAGGCCAACCCCACCGAGGCGGCAGCCATGAGCCAAAAGCTCGATGGCATGATTCGCGAAATGCCGTAGGCTGAGCCTTGCTCTTCGGCAAAAGGGCACCACCTTAGAAGGAGAGGAAGGAGCCCGATGTCCATATTTCGCTGTGCCGCATGCGGCCGAATCAATCGAATCAACCCAGCTCGCGCTAGTGACGAGCTTGCAAAGTGCGGCCATTGCAAAGAGGCCTTAGATGCCACAGGCAAGCCGCAAGACGTGAATGCGTCGCAGTTTAAGCGTGCCATCCGCAACGCACCCATCCCCGTCTTACTTGATATCTGGGCTCCCTGGTGCGGCCCGTGTCGCATGGTGGCTCCAATGCTTGAGGAGATGGGAAGGGAGCGCGCTGGAGAACTTCTAATTCTCAAGGTCAACAGTGACGAGAACCAATCGCTTGCGCAGTCCCTGCAAATCTCTGCGGTGCCAAGCATGTTCGTTTTTAATGATGGAAAAGAAATCGGGCGGCGAACAGGAGCGTTCCCAAAGGCCAATGTCGAGTCATGGCTGCGTTCGCTCGGCGTGAAGGCGAAGTAGTTCGGATGGTATCGCGCTAGGCTCGCCGGCCATTGCGCTCAATCGCGAGTTGCATCGCACGCTGCCTATCGGGCTTACCGTTCTCAAGTAAGGGAAGCCCATCGACTTTTAGAATGTTCTTGGGCCGTTTATGACCGCTGAGCTCTGCCACTTGGAGCTCGCTAGGGTCACCATCGCAGACGACCAGGGCCACAAGTCGCTGGCCCCACTCGGGGTCGGCAATGCCAACCGCCAAACTCGCATGCACGTTTGGATGCGAGTTTAGAGCGCTTTCAATTTCGCCTAAGTCGATATTCTCGCCACCAGAGATAATGGTTGCATCGGACCTGCCTAGGATTTGAAAGTGGCCGTTGATGAGGCGTGCTCGATCAGCAGTGGAAAACCAATCATTGGAGATTGGTGTCTCGGTATTGTTTGGCGGCAAGTAGCCATTCATCAGCATCGGTGCGCGAATGTGTAGCCCTTGGTTTGCATCAATTCGCAGGGCAACGCCAGGCAAGGGATGCCCGTCGCAAAGGACCATTGATGATGTCTCTGTCATTCCGTAGCTTGGGCGAAGTAGGAAACCGGCACTGCGTGCACGTTTGGCGAGACCTTCGTCGAGGGCAGCGCCGCCCATAAGAGTTATTCGCAAGTGGGTTGGTGGGCGAAACCCGGTTTCTAGCAAACGCCAAAGCATGGTGGGTACCAGTGAAATATGGGTCGCGCGTTGTTTGACGATGTCTTTTGCAATGCTGGCTGCGTCAAAGCCGTCGCACAAAATTGCGGTCTTGCGAGCGACGAGGGCTCGCGTTAGCACCGAGATGCCGCCAATGTGTGAAAGCGGGAGGCAGCAGAGCCAGCGATCGTCGTCGGCCCACCCTAGAGCCGTACCGGCCGCCGTCGCACTTGTCTGCAATGCATTGCGACTAAGAAGAACGCCTTTGCTGGCTCCAGAACTGCCCGAGGTAAAAAGCACCAATGCAGCATGAGAGAGATCTGCGGCATTGAGAATCGCTCGCCGATGGACGAATTCGGTGTCGGAACTACTCTTACTCACGAGAGCAACGGACCGCTGTTGCTGAAGTGATGCATAGAGAATGATCGCGGATGAAAGCGCATCGTTCGCTCGGTGGAGATTTGGCGTGGGAAGAGTTACGTCATCAGCCCGAGACGCGAGTTCTGCGTACGTGAGAGCTCTGGCATCGGCGATAAGCGCGACGCGCGTTGGGCACTCGCTCGCCGCAGCCGCTATGGAGAGAAGTTCACTCAAACTTCTACTACGACGCCAAGGCCGCCGTGGTGGAGTTGAATGAAGCGACCGGCGAGTTGGGGAACGGCAACGTTGCTAACGGATGCAAGCACCTCGTGCTCGTCGACGCCCGATGCCATCGTCGAGTCCATGGCCAAGGCCAACTCGGCGACGGCTGCTGTGCCAACCGGCCCTTCATAGCAGTGGCTGGCGATGGCAACTGTCTTGTGCATTCGCGCCCACTGTTGCAGCTTAAGACAGGCAGCAAAGCCGCCAAGCACAGTTGGCTTGAGCACAATTGCGTGTAGCCCGCCTTCGCGCATCAAAGGCTCAAGAGCCTCTCGGCCAGCAGCGCTGTGCAAGCTTTCGTCGGCTGCAATCGGGACCGGGCTTTCAATCAGGCTGTACATGACACCCGGCGCGACGGGCTGCTCAACGAATTCGAGCCCGAGGCCTTCGAGGAGCGCAAGGCGCTTTTTTGCTGCGGGCAGTGTCCAGGATGCGTTGGCGTCGATGCGTAGGCCGAGCTCGGGGAATTCGGCGCGCAGTCGTTTTATCGCTACGAGTTCTTCTGTCCAGTGCGTACCGACTTTGAGCTTTGCGCAGGTGATGCCGCGAGCCAGGATTGCTTCTGCGGAACGCATGGGACGCTCGGGATCAAGTAGGGCACAGCGCCTAGCACTTGTGGCGTATTGGCCAAAGAGCCCTCCAACGCTTTGCTGAAGTCGTTGGGCGAGAAGGTCGCACAGTGCTGTTTCAACTGCGAAGCGCGCAGCTGGAACTGCTGGCATCGATAAAACCAGTGCCTCTATCGTAGTGAGCGTAAGCTTGGACGCATCGAACAACTCGATGTCGTTAAGACACGCCTCACACTCTTCAATAGTATCAGGAGAGTAACCCGGTAGCGGTGATGCCTCTCCAAAGCCGCGGTGCACGATCTCGGTTCCTCGGCTCTTGGTTCGCATCTCGGCAACGAAGATGAGGCCTTCGCGATTCGACCAGCGGCGATTTGCGTTGCCAACCTCACGATCTAGGCGACTGCCAAAGCGCGAAACTTTAGAGCGCAAGGTCAAAGAATAATTCCTATTGTGAAAAGGATGCCGTGCACCAGTAGCAGTGCGGCACTGCGCTTAAGGCACGCATTTAAAACGTTTGAATCGGAGCTTGTGCAAACCGTCTTTATTAGTGCTGCGGCGAGGGGCACGCTTATCCACGGAAGTAACGCTGTCGTGGGAAGCTGCTCGCGAAGCACCAGCGCAGTTGGAATGACAAAGGCACTCGCCACCAAGATGACGTACTCAAATCGAGCAGCCGAACGGCCGAAGCGCACGGCAAGTGTGCGCTTGCCGCACAAGATGTCGGTCTCGGCATCGCGAATGTTGTTGACGACGAGAATTGCCGTTGCAAGCGAGCCAACCGGCACTGATGCCCAGATCGCTACCGTTGGCACGACTCCCATTTGCACATAGACAGTTCCGCACACGGCGACAAAGCCAAAAAAGAGCATCACGAAGACGTCGCCAAGACCGTTGTAGCCAAGAGGGTAGGGGCCGCCGGTATAGGCAATTCCAGAAAGCACCGAGGCGACGCCAATGACGGCGATTGGCCAACCGGCATGACTAAGCAGGTAGAGGCCGCAAAGCGCCGAGAGGCCAAAGGCTACAAACATGCCTGCGAAAAGTTGTCTTGGCGTTAGGAGCCCAGCTTGTGCGGCGCGCGTCGGCCCAAGCCGGTCACCTGTATCGGCGCCCTTTTTGTAGTCGTAAACGTCGTTCGCAAAGTTGGTTCCAATCTGAATCCACATCGCACCGATGAGCGCCGCAAGAGCTGGCCAGAAGGCAAAACCCTGTAGCGCATGCGCGACTGCAGTACCGACGGCAACTGGCACAACTGCAGCGCTGAGGGTTGCGGGCCTGGATGCGAGCAGCCAGGCGCGAGCGGAACCGGGGGCAATGCTTGGGGCGCTCATGCCATCTCGTTTATCACGTTGCGCACACTCTGGGGATCCTCAAAAACTGGATTGTGCCCCGAGCCCTCAATGAGATGCAGAGACGCGTTTGAGAGCATCTGAGAGATGCGGGTGCCAATCACCGTGTATTTGCTATCGAGCGCTCCGACAATGATTTGCACGGGAACCGCAAGTGTCGCGAGCGCGTCCCACATGGGGGGCATCGAGCCAGTTCCCAGCGCGTCCATCGCCCGGGCGAGTTGCTCTGGATTGTGCGACATGCGCTCGGCCCGAAGCGCATCCTTGCGAGCGCTTGGCATTCGCGACTGAGTTTCCCAAAGCGGAAGCGACTCCCACTTATCGACAAAGGCGGCTAGGCCTTGCCCCCGCAATACCTTGCTCCACGTCGCATCGCTGGCAACGCGTTGCTCTCGCAGGACGCTGTCTTCAATGCCTGGGTTGACTCCGATAAGGCTAAGGCTGCGAATGCGGTTGGGATGTGCGATTGCGATGGCAAGGCTTAGCCGGGCGCCGAGAGAATAGCCAACCAAGTGCACTGGCTCTTTGGGAAGCAGCGCCGTCAACCGGCTCACTTCGGTCGCAAAGGTCTCGTCACCGTGCGCTTGGGCCTGTGGCCCGTGCCCAAGAATCGCTGGGCCTTCAATGCCTACGTTGCGCCACATGGCCGGCGTCGCAGTGAAGCCGTGTAGGGCGACTCTCATGCAAGCGCGCCTCGCACGTTGCTAAGAAATTCTCTCATCGACTCTGGTGCGACCCGAACGTGCACCATCGAAACGGTGTGCAGCTCGCCAGCCCAGTCGAGTGCGCTCTTTAGATCTGCTACTCGATCGCAGGTGCGGTACGCAACTCCCCACGCTTGGCAGGCCAGCTCGAAGTTAACCTGCGGAGGCGTCTCCCAAAATCTCCATTTGTCTGCCTCAAGCCCCAAGGTTGCGACGGGGAGATGAGAGAAAATCTTACCTCCGCCATTGTCGATCACAATAATGACAAGGGGCCCATCGGCGAGGCGGTGCAAGGCTAGGCTTGAGAGGTCGTGCGTACAGGATACGTCGCCAAGCAGTAGGGCATTGCGGCCCGCTTCGCAACTGCCGATAGCGCCGGCGATAAGCCCTTCAATTCCCGATGTGCCGCGTTGGTGCAGGACGCGCAAACGCGCAGCTTCGCCTGGTAAAACAGCATCGACCGTGCGAATCGGCAGTGAGTTGCCCAAGGTGAGTTGGGTGTCTTTGGCGAGCGTCTTCAACACCGTTGCGATCGCCAAGGCTTCGCTTAGTTCGGTGGTCTCGCGGGCTAGCTCTTTCGCAACGGCTTCCCAACACACTTGCTCGGCGCGGCGCCAGGCCTCGAGGTACTCCTTGGAACCGGGCTGTGTGGCTTGTCGAAGCAGTATCTGGCAAGCGCGCCTCGCATTGCCGTGCAGCACTTCGACACGCTCACTTGGCGCACGTAGCTGCTTGTTGCCCGTAAAGCGAACGCGCCGAGCGGTTGCGGCCTCTAGCCAGCGCAGAAGTGGGCCACTTGCCGGATCCGTACCGAACTGCAAAATAAGCTCTGGCGCTAGAAAGTCGGCGAGAGCTGGGGTTCCTAGAATGTGTGTAAAGGAGTCGACCCGCTCTTCTTGAAGCGCGCCAACAAAACGCGCGCCGCTTGTACTCTCGGCGAGTAGAGGGAAACCAAGTGCGCGAGCGAGATCGCAAATTTCGGCGGCGAGCTTGGCATCTGCAAGCGGGCCACAGACAATCAAACCGCGATTTGTCGCAGCACATGCCTCTGAGAGTTCTTCTAGTACGTCGTCGGCAATCTCATTAGTAGGAGGCTGCACCGCGGGCCACTCACACGGCTGAGGCACAGCCTCGTTCGCGCCATGCTCCAACGGTTTTCGAAACGCCAGGTTGATGTGAAGCGGGCCGGTTGCAAGCGCAACTGCTTCGTACACTCGTTGCCCTGCGCGGAGTTCGGCAGCATTGCTGGCCTCGGGAACGGGGATTTCAACACAGGGCGGGCAGGCGGCAGCAAAGAGCATGCGCTGGTCGATGGTTTGGTTGGCACCGGTACCCTGCAATTCTGGTGGCCGATCCGCGGTGAGTGCGACTAGGCAGTGCTCGGCGTAGCGCGCCTCGAGTAGTGCAGGCAGGTAGTGGGCGCCAGCGCTGCCCGACGTGCAAAGCAGTGCAACTTTGCTGCCCTGTGCTCGCGCGCGCCCAAGGGCAAAGAACGCGGCACTTCGCTCATCGATGATCGAGTGCAGGCGAAGTTTGGAGTTGAGGGCAGCGAGAAGAAGCGGAGTGGATCGAGAACCCGGCGTAACGACCATGTCGCGAACCCCGGCGGCCCACAGACCGTCCAAGATTCGGTGACAGTAGGCGGAACTCATCCGAGGATTCCCAGGGCATCGAGAATGGCTCGCTGCTTTAAACCCGTCTCAAGATACTCCAAGGCAGGATCCGAGTCGGCAACGATGCCGGCGCCGGCGTAGACGAGAGCATCGTTTCCCGTGAAAAGAGCCGAGCGAATGGCAACCGCAAAGTGCCCATCGCCCTCGGCATTGAACCATCCGACCGGGCCCGCATACCAACCGCGACTATCTTCGGTATCAGCAATCCACTGCAGTGCCTTGGCCGCAGGAGATCCACCAACAGCCGGCGTTGGGTGCAGCGCTTCCACCAAGTCGAGAACGTGTTTTGACTCGGCAAGTTCGCCTTCGATTGGAGTGCACAGGTGCGTTACGTGTCGCAGCGTTCGAGGGATTGGTGTTTCCTCAAAGTGGAGCGACTTGCACAAGGGCTCGAGCGCACTGGCAATGGCGCGAACGACCATGTCTTGCTCGTGACGATCTTTAACGCTGCCAAGCAGTGCTTCGTCGGCGTTCTCAAGGTCTGCTGCAATCGAGCCAGCGAGGGCCTGCGTGCTTACGTGCAGCCCGCGCTTGTCGACCAAGGTCTCGGGGCTTGCGCCAACAAAGGTTACATCCTGCAGTTGGAACGCGTAGCGGTAGCAATCGGGGTAGCGCTCGGTAAGGCGTTCAAGGGCTGGGCGAAGTGCGATGCCATCGCGAAAGTGCAGCCGACTCGAGCGCGCGGCAACGACCTTGTGAACAATGCCTTTGCTAATCGCGGTGCGAATGGCTTCGATGCGCTCAGCCCACTCGTCGGCCGCCAAATGCTCGGCGTGTTCGATCTGCGCCTGTCGAACCGGCGCTTCATCTGCCAGCAGCAGTCGCTGTTTTGCATTGGCGAGTTCGCCTGCGGCCTCGGCTGCCGAGCCTTCACTTGCGACCGAGAGGCTAAGCCAAGCGCCGTCTTTGCCGTGCCCGTAGAGCACACGTGGAAGCCAAAAGAGGCCCTCGCCAAAGTTGCTCCAGGCGCCTTTTGCCTTGTCGGGCGCAAAACTCAGACCACCAAAGAGGCGAGGGCGCTCGCCGTGGGAATTGGGGTGCGGAACGTCGCAAAGCTCGGCCCACAGCGCGTCGGCGCCGGCTTTGATTTGCTCGTAGCGCTTGGCGCCTTGGCCCATAATCGTTCGCGCCTGGCCCGAGCCTACGACTTGATTGCCAGTCGGAGGAGACCAGAGCATCGAGCCTTGCGGGTGCGAGAGCAGAGGCGCTTTTGGCGCGGCAATCGTGAGACGCACAAGCGCCTTGCCGGCGTTTCGAGCTACCGCGAATGCTTCTTCGCAATAGGCCAGAAATTCGCCAGCCGATGTGGGCTCGGATGCGTCAGCCGTTCTGGAAGGATCAGTTTGCAACTTGACCCTCGTCCTTGGGTACCTCGGCGAGGTAGAGATGACAGGAGCCAAAGCTAAATTGCACAACTTCGAGCATGTTTAGACCGCACTCGGTCATCGTTGCTGCGAACTCTTCTGAAGGAGGAAATGCTTCGATGGACTCTTGGAGGTAGCGGTACTCACGCGCACCGCTGAGCCATGCACCAAGGCGCGGGACCACTTGGTGGATGTGGAAACGTGCGACCGGGGCCATAAAGCCTTTGCGAGGTTCGCCAAGCTCAAGAATGCCAATGCGCCCACCAGGCTTTGTGACGCGTTTCATCTCGCGAACGGCTTGCGGCCGGTCGGTGCAGTTGCGAATACCAAAGGCGATGGTCACGGCATTGAAGGTGTTGTCTTCAAACGGCAACTCTTCGCCAATGCCTTCGCGCATCTCGATGCGTTCCGTCAAACCAGACTTGGTGATCTTCGTACGCCCGACCTCAAGCATTTTTACCGACGGGTCGACGCCAACGACAGTAACGCCCGGGTGCTTCTTAGCCATACTAATCGCCAAGTCGCCAGTGCCGGTTGCCAAGTCCAAGACTTTGTCGCCAGGCTGCAGCTGCAGCGAGCGGACAGTGCGCTTGCGCCAACGCTTGTCGACGCCAAAGGACATCAGCCGATTGAGTAGGTCGTATCGAGGAGCGAGATTGTCGAACATCGCGCCGCTGCCTGTTGCAGGGAGGTTGCGCTTCTTCTTGCTGTTGGTTTCAGACATCTCTAGTTCTTTCGAAACGTAGTGGCTTCGGCAATGGTAATTAGCGCCGAGGCAGCCTCTGCGCTGGCAAGCCCCGAAATCGCAGCGACGGCATCTTTGCTGTGCTTTGCGGCAAATTCGCGACATGCCTCGATGGCGCCGGTGCTGTGCAGTGAGGTCAAGACGGTTTTTAACGCGTCTTCGGGAAGTGGCAACTCGGGAGCCGTCGAAGCGCACTCGCGAACCGCGTCGTGAAGGCTTGGGTCGCGCTCCATTGCCATTAGCAGCGGGTAGGTCATTTTGCCTTCGCGCAAGTCGGTGAAGAGTGCCTTGCCGGTGACTTGAGCGTCGCCATCGACATCGAGAAGATCGTCGACGGCCTGAAATGCGATGCCTAGGTGTTTTCCGTAGCTCTCAAGTGCATCGCACGAATCGTTGTCGAGCCCACCGACCATGCCGCCTGCGCGAAGTGCCCACCGAAAGAGTGCGGCGGTCTTGCCTTCAACGACGCTAAAGTAGTCCTCGAAACTGCCGTTGATGCGACCGCGATTTTCGAGTTGTAACGACTCGGCGTGAACCATGTCGTTAATAATCGCCAGCATCTGATCCATGAGGCCATCGACGTTCGCGGCCTGAATTCGCATGAGCGCTTGCACCAGGAGCCAGTCGCCGGCGTAGATCGACGCGGCATTGCCGTAGATCATTCGCGAGGTGGAATGGCCACGGCGAGTGTCGCCAAGGTCGATGACATCGTCGTGCATAAGAGTGGCGCTGTGCACAAGCTCCACTGCCACGGCGAGTTTTCGCGCGCGCTCGTCAAAGCCTGTCCCGGCCTTCGAGGCAACAGCCAGACAGAGCGGTCGCAAATGTTTGCCGCCCATATCCGTTAGGTGATGCGCAGCTTTTTCAACCCGGCTGTCCCCAACGGGGAGGGTTTTCATTTCAACTTCAAAGTTGCGCAGATCATCTTCGACCCACTGCCAAAGCTGTTTAAGACGTGAGGCCAAATCGGCGAGCCCATTGCGATCGGCAATGGTGCTGAGTTGACCGATCAATCGGGCACTTGTCTGCGACGAGACGGACATTTGTTCGCTCATGAGTTGGGGAGCAGATAGCACTGAAACTTTGAAGACTTCAATCCTCTTAGCGGGCTGCCCCCGGCACCGGGGCTAAGATGTTGAGTTTGCACAGAAGATCCTTCTTGCCTAGAAAAGTAGCAGGGGGTATGACGAGCGCCATGTTCAAGTCACCATTGCTGCTCAGCACGTTCTCTCTTGTCCTCGCCGGCGCGTGCAGCGGAGGAAGCGGTGGTGGTGGTGGTGGTGGAGGCTTGGGCGATGCCGCCCCTCGGACCGACAGTGGAAGCTTCAATAGCCCAGACGCGCGCGATTTCTCAGACGCCGGTGGTCTCCCAGACGCTGAGTGTGCAGAGGTTGCAGACTTTGGAAATCTAGGCCCAATCGACGGCGTGGTTTTTGGCGATGGCGTCGACTACCTAAGCATCGACAGCACTCTTGATGCGACCGCGCCTGTAGACCTTTTCATCGTCGAACTCTTCGCGGGCTTCGCTCCATTTGAGAAGGGGCTTACGACGGGAACGTTTCAGATTACCGGCGACCAAACCGACTACAACACGTGCGGCGCATGTATCGGCATCTTTGCCAATCTTCCAGACAAGCAGGCACCCGAAATGGTGTACACCGCGCAGTCGGGCACTCTCGTGATTACCTCTGTTGAGGGCACCTTTGCCGGCAGCTTCACGCCAAGCGGTGGCAGCGCTTCATTTGTTGGATTTAGCTTTGATGGCGATGTCTTTGTGCGGGAAGACTCGTGCACCGTGAGTGGCGGCGGGGCAACTTGGAACAAGGCGATCGAGCAGCAGTCTGTTAACTAGCCGCTCCTCGCAGCTCATAGTCTAGTGAAACGCTAACGTGAACGTACGAAAAATTCTTAAACGAGCTGGTGTCGGCTTTGTTGTGCTCTTTGCTGCCATTCAGCTTGTCCCTGGTGGTCGCAACCACGACAATCCACCGGTGCTAAACGAGCCGGAGTGGGACTCGCCGCGCACGCGCGAACTCGCTGCTACCGCCTGCTTCGATTGCCACTCCAACGAAACGGTGTGGCCTTGGTATTCCAACGTCGCGCCGATGTCGTTCTTCGTGCAAAAGCATGTCGACAAAGGGCGCAAGTATCTCAACTTCTCGGAGTGGGATACGGAGCAAAAATACGGCGACGAAACCGCCCGGGCCACGCTCGAAGGGTGGATGCCACTCGACAGTTATCTGTGGTTGCACGGCGAGGCCGACTTGAGTGAAGCGGAGCGCGCAGAGCTCGCCGAAGGCTTCTCGCGCATGTTTGGCATGCGCAAACCCGCCAAAAAATAGCTGGGACCTGACTCTGGGGCAATTTTGGTGTATGCCTGCTGGGAATCGAAAATGGTTATCATTTTCAATTACCGGCCAGACGCCCGAAACCGTACATGTCTTTGTCATCACATCTCGCCGTTTGCTTCTCGGCCCTCACGATTCTCGCAGCCCGAGGTGCGATCGCCCAACCCGCAGCGGCCGATATTCCGGCCGACGAAGCGGTCGAGCCATCTGAGGCCCCAGCCGCTTCCGATCTCAGCGATGCCGACCGGAAGCTTCTCGCCGACGCGCTCAAAGAGGGTGAGACCATCTTGGTCGAGGGCGATGATTCGGTTCAGCCAGGCTCCGCCCACACCATTGACGAGGAAGCCTTAGAGCGATTTGAGAGCGATGACATTCACCGCATTCTTCGCACCGTTCCCGGCGTCTACATGCGTGAGGAAGATGGCTACGGCTTGCGACCCAACATCGGAATTCGAGGTTCGGGTTCCGAGCGCTCCTCAAAGATTGCACTGCTCGAAGATGGCATCCTGATTGCGCCGGCACCGTACTCGGCTCCTGCAGCCTACTACTTTCCCCTAGTAACGCGCATGCAGCGCATCGAAGTTGTGAAAGGGGCTGCAGCGGTTCGACACGGGCCCAATACGGTTGGTGGTGCTATCAATCTTGTCGGCCACGGCATCCCGCTCGAGCGCGTTGCCAGCATTGATCTCGCAACGGGTATCGATCGATACGGCAAAATGCACGTGCAGCTTGGAGATCGTGGCAAGTACTGGGGCGTTTGGCTTGAAGGCGTAAAGCTTCACTCCGATGGCTTTAAGGTCCTCGACAATGGTGGCAATACAGGCTTTGACAAAAACGACGTAGTTGCGCGCGCTCGAGTCAATTCTCATCCCGACCGAGCTGTGTACAACCAGCTAACCTTGAGTGCGGGATACTCCGATGAAGTCTCAAATGAGACCTATACAGGGCTCGCAGATGAGGATTTTGACGCGACGCCGGATCGACGCTATTCGGCAACGCAGCTCGATCGCATGGATTGGGATCACTATCAGTTCTCGCTAAAGCATGAACTTGAACTGGGCGATGCCTGGGATCTTGAGACAACGCTTTATCATCATCGATTTCGGCGCGACTGGCGCAAGCTGACAGGCTTTGCAGGTGGTCGTCCAATCGCGGACATCTTGGCCGCACCCAATTCGGGCCTAAATTCCATCTTCTATCGAGTTCTCACCGGCGAAGGCGATACCGCAAGTGAGGCCGAGAAGATCGAACTTGGTACGAATGCCCGCTCGTTTGTCTCGCAAGGGCTGCAATCGGTTTTGCACACAAATCGCGTCACCGGAGCGGTTCATCACAACCTAAGCTTTGGCGTTCGTTTGCATCTAGACAATGCCAATCGACAAACACTACGCGATACGTATTCGATGATGAGCAACGCGCTGGTGCGTGATGACTCGGAAACATTTCTTGATCAAGATACAACTGGCGAGGCGCGTGCATGGGCAGTCTTTGTTCAAGATACGCTACAGTGGAAGAAGCTCACGGTCACCGCGGGCTTTCGCGGCGAGGCGGTGTCAACACGTTTTGAAGATCACCTCGCAGGTACCGAGCAAACCGATTTCTTTAGCGTGCTAATTCCGGGGGCAGGGGCGTTCTACGCACTCTCAAAGCACTTGGGCGTTTTGGCGGGGGTACATCGAGGCTTTGTGCCAGTTGCACCTGGGCAAGACCCAGGGGTGAAACCCGAGACAAGCACCAACTACGAGGCCGGAGTGCGCTACGGCAATCACGTCGTGCGAGCCGAATTGATTGGCTTTGCAAACGACTACCAAAACCTAAAGGCAACCTGTAGCTTTTCTTCGGGATGTACTCCCGACATGGCCACCGATGAGTACAACGGTGAAGGTGCCTTTGTCGGAGGCATCGAGGCCATGATCGCTGGTGAAGTTCCACTAACTAAGCTTGCAGCCGAACTCAGTATTCCTCTTATTGTTAGCTACACCTTGAATCGCTCGTCGTTTGACGAGAGTTTCTCGAGCGAGAACCCGCAGTGGGGTGATGTTGAGCAGGGCGATGAATTGCCGTACCTCGCTCGCCACAATATTGGTGCCGAAGCGGGAATTCGCTGGAAGAAATTCGAGTTCGCTTCGGCGGTTCGCTATCTAAGTGAGATGCGCGATGTCGCTGGGCAGGGTGCCATTGCGGAGAACGAGCGCATCGAGAGCAGCGCGGTGATCGATCTCTCGCTGCACGCAGACTTTGGCGCGTGGGGACATCTCTACAGCACCGTCGACAACGTCCTTGGCAGCCGGTACATCGTGTCACGGCGCCCGACAGGGGTTCGGCCGGGCAAGCCTCGCATCGTAATCGTCGGCTACAAGAATCACTGGTAGCCAGCCAAGCTTCACGAAAATAAATGCGAATGATTATCAATTTCATTCAAATTGATATTGATTATCAATTTCAAAAACACTAGCGTGTACCCTCATGAGAGCGAAACGTCCTGTCCTAACCTCACTCCTAAGCCTTGGCTGCATCGTCGCTTGCGGTGATAACGACGCAGAAATTGGCGCAGATTCAGGCGTTTCTATCGACGCCACAATCGGTGAGGCAGATGCTGCCGTCGCCTCGGCAGGCAGCTATAGCTTCGATAGCCGCTTTGAACCCGGCACTTCACCGGTCTCGAAAGCCGGGCAAACCTTTCGCCACGTGCTTATCGCCGAGGCCAGCGCCTACCTCAGTGGCCTTACAACGCAAGTCGATAGCAATCCTCCTGTTCCAGGCGACGTTAAGGCGAGCCTCGAGTTTTACTTCGAGTTCGACAGTACGACCAGCGGCACCGTCCCACTCACCATTGCGACTACGCCGGATCCGCTCCAAGACACCTACGACGCGATTTCTAGCGACAAGGACCTCTTGGGAAAACTCGCAGGCAACGATGCCGCCACCGACCACACCGACTGGAGCACCGGCTTCGTGGGGTGGGATGGCACTGGCGAAACACCGACGCTTCTCGTTCGCACATGGATTCAACAGATCGACGACCTTGCCGTTGCGCGAGTGATCTCGCCGGAAGTTGATCCCGATGGCGCACCCGTAAGCAGTGTTTTTCTTACCAGCGAGGGGCAAGACCTTCAGCAGCTTCTACAGAAATTTCTCCTCGGCGCCGTAGGGTTTTCACAGGGTACCGACGATTACCTCGATGCCGATACCGAAGGCAAAGGGCTGCTGTCCTCAAATCTGCAAGTCGAGGGCAAGCCGTACTCGGACCTTGGTCGCGCATGGGACGAGGGCTTTGGCTACTTTGGCGCATCGATTGACTACAACGAGTACTCCGATGACGAGCGCGCCATCAAGGGTGGTCGCGACGACTACCAAGGCCATCACGACACCGATGGCGACGGTGCCATCGACCTTACGAGCGAGTACATCTTTGGCAATGCAGCCAACTGCGGAAAGCGCGACCTGGGCTCGGCCGAGGGCAGCAAGACAACCTTTGGCAACGATGCGTTTGCGGCATTTCGGGCGGGGCGGGCACTGATTCTCGCAGCCGATGGCGAGCTGAGTGATGCACAAATCGCAGAACTCACAGGGCACGCGGATACTGCGCGCCTCGCCTGGGAAAACTGTGTTGCTGCAACGGTCGTGCACTACCTAAACGAAGTGCTTGCAGATATGGATACGTTCGAGACCGACGCCTACAGCTTCGCCGATCATGCAAAGGACTGGTCGGAGCTTAAGGGCTTTGCGCTCGGTCTGCAGTTTAATCCGATTTCTCCGCTGCAAGAGGGAACGCGCTTTGCCGACCTTCACAACTTTATCGGCCTCGCTCCGGTTCTTCCGAACGCCAATGCAAGTGCCATTATCGACTACAAGGCGGCAATCGAGTCGGCCAGAACTCTTATGAAAGACGCGTACAGCTTCTCGGACGCAAACATGGGGGCTTGGTAACCGATGCAAAGCATTGCGGGTGATATTGCGACATCAATTACAGCGACTCTCGCCCGCTTTGCGGACCCGAGCCAGCGTATCTTCTGGCCATTTATTCTCACGAGCGCGGCAATTGCGCTCGCGATCTGTGCGTTTAGGCGCGAGCGTTTGGGCCAACTGTTCTCGCCCGCCATTTGGATGCACCGATCGGCGCGAATGGACTACCGCCTGCTGTTTACCAATGCTGTCGTAAAGACGGCGCTTTGGGGCAGCCTTGTTGCTACGGCACTATGGGTCGTGATTGCCACCGATGGCGTCTTGCGTTCGACCTTTGGCGAGGTTGGCAATCTTGGCTTGGCGCAGTGGCAGATCACAGCGCTCTATACCCTGGTACTTTTCGTAGGCTTAGATGCAAGTCGCTATGCACTTCATCGGCTCATGCACGCCATCCCCTTTCTGTGGCAGTTTCACCAGGTGCACCACTCAGCCGAGGTGCTAACGCCTGTTACGGTCTATCGTGTTCACCCACTCGAGAGCTTTCTCTACGGCATGCGGGGAGCGCTATTTACCGGCCTAATTTCGGGCCTCTTCTGGTTTCTCTTTCACGGGCAGGCAAGCCAGGCCGAGTTGCTTGGCATTAATGCCATCGGAATTGTTCTTAATGCGCTAGGTGCAAATCTTAGGCACAGTCACATCTGGCTCTCGTATGGCCGAGTCGAGCGGTTTCTGATGAGCCCGGCCCAACACCAAATGCATCACGACCTTGATGCGGCAAACGCTGGCGTCAACTACGGTGCCTTTCTATCGGTATGGGATAGGCTTGGCGGTAGCTTTCGACGCGCTGTGGCCGAGCATCGCCCGCAGGCTTTTGGCCTAGCGCCGCAAGACTGCAACCATGCACCGGATAGCGTGGCTTCGGCGTATTTGGGGCCTGTGCGCGGGGGAGGCTATGTCCTTGTCAATTCACTGGCGCCCATGGTGCCAAAGCCAGCAACGGCTTTGCTGGCGGTCTCTGCAATGCAGTGCACAAACGGCGGTGGTAGCGAAAACGTCGAGCCAGACGCTGCCGACGATGGATTCGATCGCGCCGGTCTTGTGCGCAACATCGGCGAGAATGTCATTGTTGGCAACTACCAAGCTGCACTCGACGCCAGCGTAGTGCTCTCAGAAAAAGTCGCAGGCTACTGCGAAGGGATCGAAGGCGCAGAAGGAGCTGTACTGCGCGATGACGCTCGTGCCGCTTGGCTTGTTGCGATGCAGGCTTGGCAGCGTGCCGAGCTTTCCACCATCGGCCCCGCCGCACCCGAGAGCCTCTCGTACCGTGACTTCATCTACTCGTGGCCGGTGATTAGTGGATGCGCTGTCGACCAGGGCGTTATGGATGCCTACCAGAACAACGAGTTCTCTATTGATAACCAACTTCTAAACCGCCGTGGCCTCGATTCCTTGGAGTATCTGCTCTTTAACGAAGTTGAGGATTCGGTGTGCGCACCGCAGATTCGCCCCGAAGGTTGGGATGCGTTGCCCTCGATTGAAAAGCGCGCCGCTCGTTGTGGCTTTGCCGAGCATGCGGTTGCCGACTTGATCGCGCAGCAAGAGGCGCTTGTTCTCGCTTGGACAGGGGCTGGCGGCTACCTGGACACTCTCACCAATGCGGGACAACCCGGTGCGGAAATTGCCAGCGAGCAAGCTGCCCTCAATACGATCTTCGGCGGAATGTTCTATCTGGAGCTGCAAACAAAGGACGTCAAGCTTGGTGCCAGCGTTGGTGCAACCGAGAACAGCTGCAACGTTGTTGACGAAGCGTGTCTGGCGAATTTGGAATCGCCACTGTCCGCGGCATCCAGAGCCAACATCATTGCCAACCTCGATGGTTTTGCACAGTACATCGAAGGCGAGGGTGGGCTGGGCTTTGGTGACTTCTTAGTCGCTCGGGGCGCGAGCGCTACAACGGAAAACTTGCAGGCAGCGATCGCGCAAGCGCGCACGACGCTGGAGCAACTTGATCCATCGCTTGGCGTCGCACTCCAGGACGACTTTGCCGGTGTGCAGTCGGCCTACGCAGCGATGCAGGATGTCACCACGATTCTAAAGGACGAGATGCCTGGCATCTTGCAGCTCGAGATCCCCCAGGCTGCTGGCGGCGACGCCGATTAGATTGCGCTTGCAACACTTCGTTAGATTGTGCTTGTAACACTTCGACAGTTGTCGTATTAAGTTCTCGTGTCCGCGCCTGATGTAGCAACGATGAGCAAAGTGTTTCGAGCCCTTTCAAACAAGAATCGGCTCCAGCTCTTTCTAAACCTCCTGGACGAAAGTCGCCTCGACTTGGCTAAGGGGCGCACCCACGACTGCTTTTTAGCGAGTATTATTAATAACTTGCGCATTGGTGCGCCAAGTATCAGCCACCACGTTCGCGAACTTGAAGCTGCTGGTCTCATCGAGACAACCAAAGAGGGCAAGCAGCTGGTTTGCAGCATTCGCCCCGAGGCGATGGACGATATCGCGACATTCTTCTCCGCACGGTCTGCATGACGTGCGTTTTTTTTGCTTTAACATTTCGACAATTCACAAACTAACAACAGGAGCTACGACAAGCCATGCAACCCAAAAATCACCGCGAGATCATCATTGCAAAGTACGGCGATGCCGATGCCATGCGCATGCAGGCTCTCACGCCGAAGGCGCCAAAGCCGGGCGAGGTGCGCATCGATGTTCGCTACTCGGGCATTAACTTTGCCGACATTCAAATGCGCCTTGGATTTTACCCAGACGCTCCAAAGAAACCTTTTGTACCAGGCTACGAAGTAAGTGGCGTTGTCGCTGCAGTTGGCGCCGGTGTAACGCGGTTTCGCGAAGGTGATGAGGTTGTCGCGGGAACCGTCTTTGGCGGCTACAGCTCATCAATCAACCTTGCCGAGCGCAATGTATTCCCTATGCCAAAGGGCAGCGACTTGGCGGCGGGAGCTGCCATGCCTGTCAACTTCTTTACGGCCCACGTGGCGCTCTTTGAGATGGCCCGCATTCGCAAGGGCGATCAAATCATGATCGATTGTGCAACCGGCGGCGTTGGTACGTTGGCCATCCAAATGGCAGTTCGAGCCGGAGCGTCTGTTGTGGGCCTAACAGGGACGGCATCTAAGAAGTCTTATATTGAGGATCTTGGAGGAGTGGCCATGACTCGCGACGAGTTCTATAGCGACGCCAGCGTCAAAGACTTTGACTTTATACTCAATGCATCGGGAGGCGCGGAGATCGATAAACAACGTGCACGTCTGCGAATAACCGGGCGCATGGTCTGCTTGGGAATGAACTCTGGGGTGCGCGATGGCAAGAGAAACATTTTGCGGATGCTAAAGGCCGTAGTGCAAACGCCGCGCATCTCGGTGGTAAAGCTCTTTGGCGCAAACACCGGCATCTTTGGTCTTAATGCTCTGCATGTGCTGCAAGACGACCACTGGATTGCAAAGCTTGGCGAGGCCTTTGCGCAACTTGACGAGCACCCGCTAGTTCCGCATGTTGGCCAAACCTTCGCAGCAGAAAAGGTCGCCGATGCCCACGAGTTCTTGCAGACGCGCAAGGCCGTAGGAAAAGTTCTGTTGGAGTGGTCGTAGGAAGAGAGGTTAGCGGGCCCGTTTTGGGGCCGCTTTTTTACCGCCTCGACCGGGCTTTACATTCGCCTTCCAGCGCTTGTAATGAACGCCTTTGGATTGCGGCGTCGCCACACGAATGCTGCGAATGACGCTGCGTACATCCTGCCGTGTCATCTTGCTTAGCTTCACCTTCTTGGTGTTGTAGTCGGCAGGGTTCTTGGTCTTCTTTGCGACAAGTTCGTCGTGTACATCGCCCATGCTAAAGCGAATCTTGTGCAGGCGATCGTGCAATTTGGTCATTGCAGGTGACATCGTCGCACCAGGCTCAAAGAGAACCAGCATGTTGGTCATCTCTTTGCGCAGTTGGTGAAATACGGGAGCCTCGACCGCTTTCTTTGCCCCGGCCTTTTCCGCGAAGAGCATGCTTGTGTAGAGATATCCGTTAAACGATTTCTTTGATGTTGGAACAAAGCCCTTCACCTCGGCGCGAATCGTTTTCACATGCATCGCGTTAAGCGTCTTTTGCGCGAGGTCGGGGATTTTCTCAGCTTGGCCTGCGTTGATGGCGTCGTTTAGCTTGCCGGCAGCTTTCACGTAGCGGTCAAGCGCCTTGGGCTTTTGGTGCCCTTCGTCGAGAAGCTGGAAACTCGCTCGTACAATAGAGCTGCTTTTGCGAACGACGTAGAGGTCTTTCTTAAGCGCCTCGGTCATCTCGAGTTGCCCAGAGGCGAGGCCTTTTAGCGTGGCGCGAATTTTCTCAGGCTTGAATGCGGCCTCCCAATTTTTCTGAGCGGTGCCAAAGAGCTTGGTCGATTCTTTTGGGCCGATGGCGAAATCAACAACATCGGCTTTGGCGACTTTGGCGCCATCTGCGTGAACGCTCGCCTGTGGCAGGACGACGAAACTTAGGCACAGGACACTAGCGACGGAGAAGACGAGAGACGAGAGCGAACGCATCCTGCTCTCTTGTGCCAGAACTAGGCCAGTCCACGTACGACCTACGGCTTCGTGATCTTAGTCGGTTACGGACGCAGCAGCAGAAGGCTAGACCCCAGTTGGTGGCTGCTTTCGTTGCAGGTAGCTAAACGATTTAGCTTACTTGTCGCTGGCCAGATACCGCGAGCCTTCGAGATCTGCGCCATCGGCGTTCGCAGCTGTGCTGCCTTCAGTGAGCCCGCGATGGCTGTCGTACCATCGAGGCATGCGCAGCATTTTAGTCCTCAAGTGCCGGTCGTGCGGAGCGCCTGCTGCCGAGTCGCTGGCCATCTGCCCATATTGCCACAAGGCAACCGGTTTCGCCTCGCTCGATGCGATGCCCGGCGTCGATGTTTCCGACGCGGGCAGCATGCGAATTAGTGACGGAGCGCATCTGCAAATTGGTACTGGTGGCTCTGATGCTGGGGGCGTATGCCCATTTTGTGGAGCTGGCGCTCTCGCCGGAGCTAAGAAATGTTCGTATTGCGGTGCTGCGCTTGTTCTCGAAACCTTGCGACTCGCCCAACTCGTTGTAGAAGGAGGCAGTCTAACGATCGACGGCGGTTCGTTACAAATCGTCGGTCGCCAGTGTCGAGCCATTCACAACGCCGCTGCTGCGAATGACCTTGAAACTGTGAAAGCCGAAGTGATGGGTGGCGATGATCCAAACTTTGAGGATGGCAAAGGTCGCCGACCACTGCACTATGCAGCAGCTACCGGTGCACTTGCGACGGCACAGTGGCTACTCGCGATTGGGGCCAAGGCGAATGCAACGGATGATGCTGGCTGTACACCTCTGCAACTGGCAACCGATTCGGGGCATGCAGCATTGATCGATTTATTCGCGATGTATTCGGGCTAGGCGCACTCACCGTCGAAGCCGGCGCGAGTTGATACACTTGGGCTGATGGATCGACTTCGAATTTGCATAGGGCTGCTTTTGTGCTGCCTGGGCTGCAATTCGGAACAGAGCGAACCGACGGAGCAGGTTTCGAGTCCGAGCAGCCGAACTGGAAGTCACTTGCGTGGCCTTCCCACGACCGCACCGACCGCACCGACCACACCGACCGCACTGACCGCACCGACCACACCGACCACACCGAGCGCGGTACCGATTTTGGCAGGCCCTAAATTGAACCTCTTGCTGCAGCGCCCGTACGGCGGAACCGCAAACGTCACGGCGATGGAGACGAAGACCGCAGTTGTAAGCAGCGGCATGGTGAACGGGGCGAGTGCGGCAATTCTCGAAGTCTATTACGCCCTCAACGCTCCACGGAATGGTGCACTGGGAACGACCTGCAGTTATGTGTACTACGTCTACGACGCGGAGAAGCAAACCTTTGGCGACATCGTCTTGGGAGCCGGCGAGGTCTACGGCATCCATCAAAAATGCTTCGCAACGGGTGGGTGCTTCGACTGTGAAGAGAGCTTCTCAGCGACGTTAAAGAAGAGGGGCTTTACTGGACGCATTCCCGGTGAGCCGCAGCTTGAGAAATTGGAAGACGAAGAGCCGCTTAGCAAGCGCGAGGCGGCCAGGCTTGAGAAGGCAAAAGAGCGCGGGACGTTTTGCGGCATGCCAGGAGTTGCGCCGCCTATGTCGTCGTCTTCCGATTGGACACTGTGCCCCAATGGCCGCCGCTGTTGCCCCTAGGCTTGCGATGTGCGAACTAGAACTTTGCTGCCAAGGAGAGCCCACCTCCCTGTGCTGTCGCAAGCGGTGCGAGCTTTAGCGATTGCAACCGGCCCACCTTGCCAAGCGGATCAACCTGATCGCTAAGCGGAAATACCTTGGCCACCAAGGTGCCAACGCCGATACCACCAACCATGGCACCCCACTCCAAAGCGCTTGGGCGGTAGATCGAACCTGTGTGAAGTGCTGGCACAAGAACGCCAATCGCGGTTCCTGCCAAGGCACCTACCAAAACGTCGGAGGTAAAGTGTTTGCCTGCCCGCACACGCATCACCGAAGTAGCACTCGCCAGCGCCAACTCGGTGCCCCAAACCGCCGCCTTGGCACCATCGCTTTCCGACGATAGGGAAAACAAAATAGAGCCTGCAGTCGCTGCCGAGAACGACATGCTGGCGTGACCCGAATAGAACGAGACTTGCGCGTCACTCTGCTTTGCAGCCCACGCCTTTACGCCTGGATCGGTGTGATAGACGTAGGGCCTAGGCCGCTGCACAACGTACTTTACGACCGAATTGGCAAAGAGGCTTGTCGCAAGAGTTTCGCCGTAGAGCAGTGTGCGACGACCAGCCTCTTCGTCAAAGCCACGAGCCGCCTCCAAGACCAAAGGAGCGAGAACGGTCGTTGTAATAAGCCCATCGCTAATGTGCGCTGCATTGCGCGAGAAGTTGTCTTTCGTTCGCTCGTCTAGCGGCCCCAATAGTTCGCTATCCCAACGGTTTTCATTGTCGACCGGAACGAGCATCATAAAGAATGTGCCCGCGAGAGCTCCAACCGCTATGACGCCGTCGGTTTGCCAGTCAACTCCGTAGTCGGAGTTGTTCTGAGCTGTGGAGATGCGCGCACTTCCAATGAGAATGATGAAGGCGGCAATGGATATAAGTCTTCGCATGCTTACCCCTTGATGTTAATGGCAAGTGCCTGGGTTATGAAAGACTCGATGGCAGCACCCATGTTTGAAGCGGTATCGGGGCCAGGCGTGCCTGCGACTTGCTGGATGCCATCGCGATAGGTGAGCTGCCGCAGACGCTCAATCATGGTGTCGTACAAAAGTTCGAGGTGACGAACCTTACCGTCGACAGAGCTTGCATCGTCCTGCATAAAGCCCGCGACCTGAGAGAGCGTGCCCACGGCTAGGCCGCCAAGTGCGGCGTATCCAGCCCTCTGTAAATTGGCTCCTGCATTGTCGTCGGAGCTATGAATCGCCGCTGCGCCAACGCCGATTGTCGTCGCTGCAAAGGTGCCAAAGGAGAACGCATTTAAGTAGCGCTTGCGGGCTCGCAGCTTGTTACGGCGATCTTTAAGCAAGAAGAGCTGCTTTTGATAGACCTCTTGCGCCAGAGCCAGTTGCTCGACAACGCTTGGAAACTCGGACGCTCTTGGCACAAGATTGCGCGCCGAGAGCTTTGAGTTTTGCGAAATCTCGAGGGTGGATCGGTCGACGTTTGTGTAGGTGCTGCCGCACCCTGTGGCGATGAGAGTAATTACTAGAAATGAAAGTAGTGTGCTGCGAATCATTGGTTTCTCCTTGTTTAGAGCGGCGAGTTAGGAAGTGATAGAAATGCCAAGTCCCATTTCTTTACGGCTTGGTTTAGTAAAAGTCGTACGACCTCGGCCCGGCTGCTGTGCCTGCGCCGTTTGGACGCCTTCACAACGACTTGCTTGTTAAAGACAATCGTCTCGCGCTGCGGATCCCAGATGGTAAAGCTCGCGATTGCCAGCCCATCCCAATAGCGCCGCACATGGTGGCGGGTGGCGCGAACTCGAAACGTCTCAATGGTGATTTCGCCATGAAAGTACGAGGCCACATCGGTGCCGACAGCGACCGAAATGCCACTGGACTTGCGCAAGCGGTCGGCTAGCAAGACGGAAAGAGTTCGAGCCACCCGAAACCCGGTCGGATTGCTTGGCGGAATGATGATGAGGTCAGGGGCAGCGTGTGCACTCTTATTGAGAGGCTCCACGTTTTCTATTTGCGAACTATTCTTAGCCTCTGCCTCTGTGCTCGGAGCGACCAGAGCGACGACTAGCATCGCAGCCATTGCAAGCCCGCGCCCTGCGCGGCCCAGTCTCCCCCTCGTTGCCATTGGTATCCCCATTGGCCTAGATACACGGCAGCATTCCGACAGTCGTCACAAAGAAAGATGCAAGCCCGCTGGGTGCACTAGTAGTTCTCTAGGCTTACCTCCCCGCGTTCCGCGCTTTGCCAACAAGTGCCCCTATCGTTTCTTCGGTGATCCGGCTGGCCGAGGGCGCCATTTCCGCGTCTTGCCCGCGCCAAGGTTCCGCGCGTTAGAGGGGCTGCACAAACTCAACTAGGCCTGCAGCTTGAGCCGCCTGCAACCCTGCCGTCGGGCCCACAATCACCAGCTCCTGTCGATCTGCTGCAGGGACAAGCACAAGGCGCTTGGTGGAGCCTTGTTCAACGAGCAGCCGATTTAGAAGCCCCACTACCGCCTCCAGATCAAAGAGCTTGCGCTGCGTTTTGAGCGAGTACTCCTTGCCCTTGAGATACGCCAGCAAGATAGGTTGGCTGTCTTCATCGTTTCCTTCGATTTGCGAAAATCGAGCGCCGTCCAAATCCGGTGACGCGATGGCCGCAAGTCGCCCCAGTAGGGCATGGTGCTTTCCGAACAGGGCGATGTCGAAATCCATCTCCGTATCGATGCGATGGGCACGGCCATGGGCGAGCATGAGATCCTCGAGAAGGAGGTCCTCGGCTGTTTGCGCCGATGCAGGCAGCAGCTTCCAATCGACAAGCTGCTTGGCCAGCCCGCTTGGACCGAGGTTGGCGGGAGCTGCAGCGGATGGGCTCTGGGCGAGATCCGGAGGCTCGTTGTCCTCGGCCGCGTGCGTATGAGATTGGTGCTCCAGGCAGTAGTAGGACCTTTGCAGCAAGAAGCTCTTCACCGCATCGCCCTCGTCTCCATCAAGCGTGCTGGTTAGCCAGTCACAATATTTGGGTCCATCACATGAGCGAACGAGCCAGTAGTACGCCAAAGCTAGCGGCGCATCGTCTTTGCCAGAGCGGGTTCGAAGGGCCACAAGCAAGCGCTTGGTTGCACTGGGTTGTGTCTGGCACAGTTGGTGTTGAATGCCAAATGGGTCTTCAAACGACTCCCAGTCTGCCAGTTGCTCGTCGGTTACTGGCAACGGGCCAGAGAAGCGTGCGGGCAGCGCAAGGTCACGAACCTCGGGGTTTGCGATATACACTGGAAGCTGGCCTGCGACATCTTCTGATGACCTCACTGGCCTCTCTTGCTTGGGCGATTCTCGCGTATCAGAACAATTCCAGCACAAGAATATTGATGCAACGAGCAGTCCACACGCGGCCTTCTGGCCGCTGAGGCGAAAAGGCAGCGCTATGCCCCAGCCGGATTCGGAACTGCAGCGTCCGCCCATAGCCGAGATCCAAGTTTGGATACGTTCGATCATTCCTACCAGCCAGTGCGCGAACTAGTCCTTATGGATTGACCGTCTCTATGCGAATAACTCCGAGGCCTCCGCCGCCTCCGCCACTGCCGCGAGCGGTGCCACCATTGGGGAAGTTGGCCTCATCGCCGTCCTCCGCAGGATCGTTGATGCTTGCACCATCGCCTCCGTTACCGCCGCTCGAGTCACCGCCGCCACCGCTGGCGGCGTTGTTGCTGCCCAGCAAGCCGTCTGTACCGGCGTCCGTTGCCGTTGAAGTCCTAGAACCCTCGCCACCACCACCGCCGTTTACCGTGATGATTCCGTCGTCAATGAAGGAGCCTGCTTGGATGAGCACCGCGCCGCCACTACCACCACCACCACCACCGCTGCTGGTTCCGGTAACGCCGAATCCGCCTGCGCCACTTGCCGTTACAAGACCGCTAATCGTAAGCGTGCCTGCGACAGCTAAGTGAAGTGCTCCGCCCCCGTCTCCGCCAGCGCCTCCATCGCCACCTCCGCTACCGCCTTTGCAGCCACCGCGAAGTGGCTCTAGCGTTAGAAGAGCTGCTGTGGTGCCGCCAGGCGAGTTGTTGTCATTTGAGTTTACGAGTCGGGCTCCCTCGCCTCCCGCTGTGCCGAAGCCCGCTCCTCCGCCGCCGCTCCCCGCCATCCTGTCGAGCGAATCGATTTGCAAGGCGCCATCGGTGCCTGCTCCAGTGGCGCAGCCCACGTCAATATTTGCACCTGCACCGGTGAGGACTCCGCGGCGTGTGGCTTGTAGACGACCAGCGATTTCCATATCGCCTGTAGAGATAATGACCACCGGCCTGGTGCCTACAACTCGCAATCGCGCCGCACTGGCAAGCTCGACGTCGGTGTACGTGAGTACGACAAGATCGGCCCCGCCAACTTGCGTGACGATGTCTGGCATCAGTTGGACAACGTTGGAGTCTGGCTCGCTCAGCATCATGTCGTCGCTGTTGAATTCGTAGAATCCATCTTGATCGAGGACGAGGCTGGTCGTTGGACCTGTAGGATCGCAGCGATCCATATTGAGCAGATCGAAGCCCATGAGATCACCGACGCACGGGGTAGCGTCAGGAGCTCCATCAACTTCGGCATCTGGCATTGCATCATCGGGAGCTGCATCGACAATTGCCGCGTCGACAATTGCGGCATCGATATCTGCTGCATCGATACGAGCACTGTCGGGCACACCAACGCCGCCATCGCCACTCACTTGGGTGCTGCTGTCAAACGCACATCCGGCTGCGAGCAGAATGACTGGACTGAGACACTTGAACATTGAGGCCAGGATAGCCCGAAACGACCACTTCGTGGTGTTTTGCGTTAAATCCCCGTAAACCTACCTACGAATCCAGTAGCGTTTCTAGCTCGCCCGGCTCAAGAACGCTTGGGCACCCGTCCACAACAATCCAGTCTGCTTCATCAAGATCGATTCCCCAGCAAACTCCGCCATTCGCTTCGTCGATTTCAACGGTGGAACCAGGGTCAATTGGAAGATAACTGCGATGCACAAAGAGTGTGCCATTCGAATTGAGAACAGCTTCCGGTTCTAGAAAGAAGACTCGGTTCGACTCGATTATCTCTTCGTCATTAATCGTGTAGACAATCTCGAGCTGCAGCTGCGCGTAGAATTTGGAGACTAGGCCAATGACAAACATATCAGGCCCCGGAAGAGTCGTCGGTTCGCTCCCTGGTTGGTAGTCCACCGTTACCGTCTTGTATTGTACTGGGCCTCGATCGGTTTCCCTTGGAGTTTGCCCACCTCCAACAAACTCTAGGGTGGTATCCGAATCGGATAGGTAGGCTTCAAAACGTCCCGTAGATTGCCGCTGCATTTCTACCAGCTCTGCACCTAGGCCGGCACGTACGCTAAAAAACGCATGACCAAATCGCAGTAGGCTTTCGCAGACCGCGAGATTCTCCTCGGTCCAACACTGACCCAGCGGCTGGTCCGTAAATCGAACAGGTTTGCCTGCGAGCGCGACCTCACCCGTATCGTCGCAGCGTTCGCAGTTCTCTTGTTCTGGGGCCTCCTCGCTTGGCGCACAGCCTCCCGCCGAGAGAGTAACCGCGGCGATAACGGAGGCAATTGCCGAGTAGCTTGGCTGCATGCGCGTACAGTCGCATGGCCTGCGCCTCACGAGCCTTTGCATCTTTGCAAACACGCACGTGCACGATTGCGTAGCGGCTTTGTGTAGGCAGTGTCTCTACGTTTCTAAACCGCTAGCGGCAGGCATTTACGCTGCGTTGATTGGTGCCCCATGAGAGTGCCCAGCGCGCTGACTTGGCAAGATTGTAGGTCTGATAGACCGCCGTGATCGAGGTGGCGTCGGCGGGTATCTTTGGGGTGCCACGGTTTTTGCGCAGCAGCTCGGCCATCGTGCAGGCCGGTGCTGGCACCACCTTGAGTTTTGTGCAGTCCCCAAACGACGACGCAACTTCTTGGCCTTGTCGTTTCTTAAAGCGAACCACGACTAAACACCGACCGTGTTTCGCGCCTCTTGGGTTGGTAACGGCCTCTTGGGCGAGCTTTTGAGAGTAGAAGGAGAAGGTGACACCGTTGTTAGGCTCGCCGAGAACCATTCGCCCTCGCGCGTCCATGCCGGAAATCACGATTTTACTAAGGGACGCATCCAACGCTACGTTCTTGGCCAGCCTTGTGGCCTTGGGCAAGAGCGATAGTGGTGCGGTGCCGGTCGACTTTGCGCTCGCAACTTTTTTGGTGCGGACCTGTGCGTCGGGAGTCGCAGCGTCGGGAGTCGCGGCGTCAGGAGTCGCGGCGTCAGGAACTACTTCGAGACTTGCCACAGGAGTCGTGATCGCCACAGCGGCCGCGGTCTGTTCGACGGCCAACTGAGGCTCCTCCCGGGCCGGTGAAGATGCGAAGACGTACATGCCAACCACCGCGGCTAGGCCCAACAGGCCTGCTCCCACATACGCAAGCGGGCGGCGTGATGCGCGGCGCCCAGTGGGAGCGGGAACAGGCTCCGGAGATGCCTCAACCTCCCGAGCCTCGCTCGCATCGTTCGCATCGTTCGCATCGTTCGCATCGTTCGCATCGCTCGCATCGCTCGCATCGTTCGCCTCGTTCGCATCGTTCGCGGTAGCCGTCGAGCGTTTGCCAAGTGCCAACGTTGCCGCAGTGGCTGGGCCATCGACCGGAGCACCTGCGGCAACGAAGCGACCTTGCTCGACCGTAGGCCTAGCCGCCGAAGATGTCTCGGCGGTGCGATGCGCATCGGCAGCACCGAGACGAATTCGCTGTAGCCTAGACAGAGTTTTCCCTACGCTCGAATTTTGGAGAGCGTCGTACATCTCCTGCGCCGATTGAAAGCGCTCACTCGGCTTCTTGGCGAGCGCTCGCAGAATCACATCTTCTAGGTCTGCTGCCATCTCCGGGCGAAGACTCGTTGGCCGTGCAGGCGCAGCTTGAATATGCTGATCGAGCAGGCGATACAGCGAGGTGCCCTCAAACGGCCTATGCCCGATGCAGCACTCAAAGAGAATAATGCCCAGTGCGTATATGTCGGTTCGCAGGTCAATCGGGTCGCCGACTGCCTGCTCGGGAGACATGTAGTGAGGAGTGCCGAGGATCGTTCCTGTCGTTGTGGGCCCCGAATCACTAAGTGTCGGCACAAGCTTAGCCACACCAAAATCAAGAAGGGTGGCGTTGCCTTCCGGGCTCACAAAGATGTTGTCGGGTTTGAGATCGCGATGAATGATTTGGTGGTCGTGAGCGGCCTGCAGCCCGGCTAGCACGTCCATGATGATAAGCACGATGCTGCTATCGTTAAGCTTGGGACTGCCAACCAACTTGGACAGCGGCAAGCCGTCCAAGAACTCCATAACCATGTACGGCCGTCCATTGGCCAACCGCGCTACATCAAGCACGTTGATGATGTTTCCGTGCTTAATAAGATTGGTCGCTCGCGCCTCATCAAAGAAGCGGTCAACAAGGTCGGAGCGCGTATCCCAATCTCGGGAGAAGATCTTGATAGCGACCCGGCTACCGATCTCAGGATGAACTGCAAGGTACACCCGGCCCATGCCACCGGCCCCAAGAAGCCGGGCAATGCGATACGGGCCTACCTGTTGGCCCAAGTGCTCATCGTCATCGCACGCTACGAATGGAGTTTGATCTCGAGGACAGACGCCAACGTCTTCGGCGCTCTCTCCGCATTCTGGGCACACGTGCACGCGCACATCGTAGCGCATCGCTGAGGCCCTGGCGCAAAGCCCCGCCGCCGCATGACTGAGAAGAGTGCGGCACGCTCACGCGATTGTCCGCCCTTTGCGTCGGGTACTGCAGATGCCGCGCGCACCGATAAAACTCTGAGACAACGCCAATCCACCTGTGTCCCATCTTCATGAGAATGGTGCTCGCAATTCGTAGATTGGCGTTGGTCGCAGTGGTTTTGCTCGGGGCCTCTCTGGGGGCAGGCTCGGTTAACGCTGAGTCGCCCGCTGGCCGATACGTCGGCCAAATCGAAGGCCAGCGCGTTGAGTTGCTTCTTGAGCCAGACGGGCGCGCCTCGCTCTTAGGGCAACACGGCACTTGGACTAGCAGTCAGGGCGGAGTCATTCTTTCGAGTGACGGGGAGAGCGTGCAGGCAACGATCAATGCTGGCCTTATGGTCTTCTTTGTCGAGGGCGTTCGCTTTGCGCTACAAAAACAATCGGCACAACGACAATCGCCACAATCGACGAGTCCAAAGCAGACCGCGGTACCAGCACCTGAAGCGAACGGACGTGGATTCTCTCCACGTCAGTTGCCGGGGAAACGCATTTCGATCGCTGGGGTCGATGCGAGCTTCGTTGTTCCCAAAGGTTGGAAGGCCGTCCATGGCAAAGAAGCCATCGCACTAACCAATACCAAGTTTCCCGGCGTCGTCTTTGCGATTACCGCAAGCATGCTTTCTGGACAGGAGGCTAGCGCTACGGTGCCTCAGCTTTTGAAGCTCGCGGCGCAGGACGTCTTGGGGGATACGCCGGTTCGGGTTGTGCGAGGTCCCGAGGAGTTTCGTATCGACGGCAAGAGTGCCGGCCAGTTGGTACTAGAAGGTAGCGACGGAGTACGAACAATTCGAGGCCGCTTTGGTGGCATCAAAGTCGAACGGTGGGGGATTGGCTTTGTCGCATTCTACGAAACCAAGCTCGATGCTGCGATGACCCCAGTCTTTGAGACGGTATTGGCATCCTTCCGAGGGAAAGCTCCCAAAGCCAATCGCGCACTCGCATCGAAACTCGCAGGTTGTTGGCAACGCTACTCGGGTGAATCGAGCGTCACCGGATCGAGCTCAATTTCATCAACCTATCGCTTTGATGCTCACGGCCGATACGCCTATAGCTACTTCATGAGCGCATCCGTACCAGGCGGCTCCGGCATCTCCGATAGCAGCAAGGCCTCTGGAACGTTCGCCGTCTACGGCAGCGAACTTCTCTTAGAAAACGACCAAGGAGAATCGTCTAGCTATGACCTGCGCTTCGAACGCGGACGGCTGCACATTGGCTCTGGGCGATACATTCCGTGCTCCTAAGGGTGTACTCGTCGATGTTGAAGAAATAGAAAACTACTTAGGGCTGCCCAACTGCGGCGATGACCTATTCCTCTTTCGCCAGCAACGGTCGCAATAGCACGTGGGTAAGCCTGCCGGGGTTCGCTCCTCCAGAAAGCGCTGGCGACGTTGCTTTTCTTGCCGAAGCTCCAACCGCTCTGCGTAAATGACTTGAAACGCAGCGGGGGCGATAAAGAGGATTGGGAGCCAAGCGCCTTTTAGAATACAAAGCGCAGCCAAAGCACAAGAGGCGACAACGACCATACGCCCGACAGGCTTGTGCCAGCCACGCAGCGTCTGAAGCTCCTTGGCATGTTTCTGCGCAACCGGTAAATACTGAGACTCGCAATCGCGACATCTCTCATCAGAGCTTGGCTGGTGGACTTCACAGAAAGGCGTACGACACCTGGGACAGCACTCCGCCGTAAGCTCGCCACACACAGAACACACCTCCTGCGCCTCCTGCTCCCGAAAGACCATGCGTAAGAACTACCACGTTTGGCATTGGGCACCTCCGAAACGCTGCCTTTTCAAACCTGGTCCCGCTCAGAAGCCGCTTGCGAAGCCGAACAACACATCCCGCTCTTCGGCGGGGGCGATTAGGCCGAGCCGGCGAGTAACTACGAAATGTTCTGGGTTTTCACCGCGAGCAAACTCAGGATCGCCAAGGCGGAGTCACTTCTATTGCATCGCATTTAGTTTGCCCGTACACACAGATGATGAGCGGTTTGGCCTGCGATTTAGACATCACCCCGGGAAACGTCTTGAAGGTTCATACCCCGATCGACGGGTACCCAGCCCAATGACCTCAGATCTAAGCGAAGCAAGGAAAGCCTTTTACGAAGGCTCGCGAGGGCCAAACACACCACTCATCATCAACGACTCAGTTGAGGTGATTGGTGGCAAGAGTGCAGGGCTCGGTGGCACAGTAATTTCTCTTGAGAAGCTGGAGCCCGAACTTGTGTACTTGATTGAGCCCGGCAACGGCTCTGGTGATGTTCTCGTGGTTTGGAAGAACCTTCGGCTCCTGGAAGAATCTTAGGCTCACTGCAAGCAGTGCAATCCCGCCGTGCAACGATCCGAGTATCGTATCGTTCGAGACCGGCAGCAGGTCGACAGTTGGTATATTGGCGCTACAAGGAGGCAGCATGGCAAAAAAGAAGTGTGCGCGGTGTGGAGAGAGAGACGGGGTGCTTAAGGCCATCACGTTCACGGTCGTGAACGGCGAAGTGGTTTGCCAATTCTGTGTTGCCAAAGCAGCACGTGCGGATGATGCAGCTACTGCAGCACGGGTAATACTTACGACAACTAACTCCGTGGATGGGTCGGAGGTTACGCAGTACTTAGGGATCGAAAGCGCAGAAACAGTACTGGGCTCCGGGCTTCTAAGTGAGATGAAGGCTGGCCTTTCCGATGCGTTCGGCACCCGCTCAGGGGCATTCGAAGCAAAGCTTGCCAAAGCCCGGGAATCCGCGATGCTTCGGTTGAAGGTGAAGGCAGGCAAGTTGGGTGGCAATGCCGTCATTGGTGTTGACGTGGACTACGTGGAGTTCGCGGCGAACATGATGGGGGTGGTCGTCACCGGAACTGTTGTCAAGATTGAGCCTCTTGCCATTGAGATTTGACGGCATGCAATGTGGGCGGTCAGCCAGGTCCTCGTGCCCTTCGGGGGGAGGAAAACTCTTAGAGGCTCACGGCCCACATTGATCGAAATCCCATTTTATCACAGGAAAATTCTGTCGCTTGCGAAACCGTTGGCATCTTGACCCAATGCAGGCATGTGAAGCGCAGCACCCGAACTACGATTCGCTGAAGACTAAGAACATTGCTGGAATTCAGAAGAGCGAAGATATCGAGAATGCAAGAGGCAAAGGTTGGATGTAGCCAATGGACTGACAGCCTGGCGCGAGTTGGAATGGCTAAGCGCCCTTATGGCAAATGGCACTCTAGCGATGCAGGTATTCCTGGTGATTCGGCCCCCAAAAAGATGACCATTCCCAACTGGAATCTCGTGCGGTATTGAGTCTCCCTCAACGGGAGAGAAACGATGAAACGAAAGAGATTTTCTGAGGAGCAAATTATCCGAATTCTGAAAGAGGCGGAGGCCGGCGTGCCGGTCAAAGACCTTTGTCGTAAGCACGGCATGGCGAACGCGTCGTTCTACGCGTGGCGTTCAAAATACGGTGGCATGGAGGTGTCTGACGCGGAGCGCTTGAAGGCGCTCGAAGATGAGAACCGACGCCTAAAGTCGATCGTTGCGGATCAAGCGCTCGACATTCAGATGCTCAAAGACGTGAACGGAAAAAAGTGGTGAGCCCTACAGATCGGCACGAGGCTGTTCGCTACATGCAGGGCCAGTACGAGGTAAGCCAACGTCGCGCCTGTGATGTGCTTGGTGTGCATCGCACTACGATGCGCTATGAGAGCCGCAAGGCTCCGGATGTAAAACTGAGGGCGCGGCTCGATGAACTCGCGGAGAAATACCCTCGCTGGGGCTATCGCGTTCTCGGTGATTTACTTAGGCGCGAGGGCATGGCAGTGAATCACAAACGCGTATTTAGGCTCTATCAGGCCGCAGGGCTTGGTTTGAAGCGTCGGAAGCGCAAGAAGGTGTCGCGTTCAAGACGTGAGCCAATCGAGCCACCAAGCAAACCCAACGAGCGCTGGTCGATGGATTTCATGTCAGATCAACTTGCCAATGGCAGAACATTTCGGACGCTAAATATCATCGACGAATTCACGAGAGAATGTGTTGCCATTGAGGCCGACTTTTCTCTAAGCGGCATGCGAGTCGGGCGAGTGCTCGACAAAGTTGCCGAAGAACGCGGCTACCCCGACGCAATTGTTGTCGACAACGGCCCTGAATTCACAAGCCGCTCACTCGATCAGTGGGCCTACAAGAAAGAGGTGAAGCTGGCGTTTATCGAGCCAGGCAAGCCGCAACAAAATGGCTTCTGCGAAAGCTTCAACGCGCAGGTTCGAGGTTCGAGATGAGTGTTTGAACATTCACTGGTTCGTTTCGCTAAAGGCCGCTCGGGCGGAGCTTTCGCGATGGCGAACCCTTTACAACACGATCCGGCCTCATGGCTCGCTTGGCAGGAAAACGCCTACCGAGTACGCAGAGGCCTTTGAGAACAACTCGGAGACTCAAGCTGCGGCGTAGTCCAGTTTAGAGTGGACATCGTAAGGGGGCTGAATCAGTCCTGTGATCAGAAGACACGGCCCATTTCATCGCCAAACTCTGCTTTTGTGCAGACCACAGACATCTAGAAGGATTTGTTGCCGCTCGTAATGAACCGCCTTAATGCGGCTTCAAAAGAATCTGCTCAGGCTCCCCTAGATGGGTATAGAAGCAGGACTCAGACCGAAACGCCTTGCCACGAGTCACGGCTCGAATAGAAGTTTCAAACTCGGTGCCACGGGCAAGTTCGACCAGACGCGCTGGCGCCTTGGTCCAAAGCGTTTGGAGACTCACATTGGCCTGATTTTGAAGCTCAGTGTAATTCTGAAAGAGTTCAAATGGATCGCGACCGTTGCTCTGGTTGCGCTCCGACCATCGACTTGCTGCGACCAGAATATCGATGGGGCGGCGCATATTCAGGGTTGACCAGACAAGCTCAAGCCATGTTTCGGCATCTCGCGCTTCGCCAAGCAATACGCTTCTTAGCTTAATGAGCAGACCCTGCATAACCAGAGATGCGTGTGGTTCTGTAAGGTTCAGATAGGAGGCGAGCACAGCACGCACGCCACTTCCATACAGATTCGAAGCTGGACCTCCGTGGGTACGGGCGACGGCATCAGATCTACAGGCGCTGAGAACTACAGCATCAGGTACATGCCTGAGGCGCTCAAGTCTCAAGGGAGTATGGCCCTCGGGGAGGTCTAGTGTCGTGCCTAGTCCCTTGGTCATACTTCCGTGACAGGAGATGTAGACTAATTGAGGCTTGTGTTCATCGAGTAGGCGGGGCAGATCTTCGCCTCGCCTGAGTCTCGCTTCGGATGCGGGGAAACCTAGTTTGCTCGCAAGTTTTGATAGCTCTGTGACAGAGGAACCAAATGGATCGTCTTGATCGTGCCCATTCAGGAACAGCATGCGCACGTCACTTGGGTCCTGCCAAATGACAGGCGGTCGCGGATCGACGATAAGCCTCACGGGCAGGTTGCCAGGCGCGAAGGGCACTCGCGAGGTCGGCACCAAGAATGACAAAGGCACGCCATCAACTCGAGCCCATTCGAGGGGAAGGTCGGACAAGATCTTGATCCGGTCCATCCTGGCGAGTTGTCGTAGGACGGTGGGGCCTACCGACTTTGTTAGATCTGCACAGTATCTTTCCCAACGGTTAACACTGCGGCGGATCGTGCGTTGTGACCACGTCATGGAACCAAGGTGGTCGAGCTTCTTGTATAGGCCAGACGGTAGGTTGGCTGTGCGGAAGACCGGCTCGTGTGCGCCAGCTGCTACAATCCACCCGACCGCATCGTAAAAGTCTCTCTCTTGCGCGCGCTCAGTAACTATGGATTGAGCTAGCTGTTCAGAACGTTCTTTTAGGAGCTCCGCTTGATCTACGTGGATTAGAAAACTATTCCCTTCAAGGAGCCCTTTGGCCAGTGAAATGGGGCCGTCGGTTTTGCGCAGAGCTGATTCAAGCTTGGAAGCAATAGCTGGATTTATCGCTGGGCCGAGGAGGGTTGCTCCGACTCTGGCCTTTAGACCAGCCTTTGCACGTGCGGCAGCAAGGGCTTCTGCGAGCTCACACTGCCGGTGCAGCACGGTTTCTCGATCGTGAAGATCGACCGGCTCGGGTGCATTGTGCACAGCAGCGTCATCCGCCCAGCGACCCTCGACAAGGTTTGTCATAGTAGCGTTGGGGCGAAGACAGTGTTGGGAGAGACCTGATGATGTCGGTTGGGCTGGTATCTTCGTATCCTTGAGTGCATGGCGAATAAAGTCTAGCTGCTCATTGGGCCAGTGTTTTTGCACTGCCAGCAGTGCCTGGTCGGCCTGTTCAAGCCAGGTCGTGAGAATGGTCGTCGCGGTGGTTCCTGAATCCGTTAGGATATGCCCAGGTCTATCAAGCCAATCATGACGATGTTGCCGATTGTCGAAGCCAACAATAAAAGGAAATTTCTCGGCTATAGGACGAAACATGTTCCAGTCATCTTCATAGAGATAATGAACCAGGTGGCGTCGGAAGAATCGCGGGTAGGCTCCTAACGAAGGGCCCAAGCCAACTTCGGTAATCGCAACGGGCAGGGTTGAGATAGCCTTGAGGTAGGGAGCGCTATCAACCAAGTCTCGGTCAATACGGGAAAAGGCCGTTTCCCTTGGGACCGGCCCAAAAGGCCGAGGTCCCAAAAAGATCACGTAGACACATGTCTCAGGGGAGAATATTGGGAGAAGCATGGGCTCAAGCGCCACGAGTCGTTGACTGCAAAGGCGACGTGTCAGTTGGTGATCCAAGGTAGTGAGGTTTGTCTGCACCCTCACTCCAGAAATCTGGCTTCCATGCTTTGTCACTTGCGAAAAGCTCTAGCTTGAGTTCGGTAGCTGCAACGACAATCTGCAGTCCGCCACCGGATTTGGCAGAGACATCTCGAAGCGCCTGAAGGTAGTTCTTGATGTCCTGCTGGTGTAATTCATGTTGGCGAGGGGCATCAAGCAGAAGCAGTTTGGGATGATGACCGCCTGACTCAATGCCAACATCAAGAAGCGCAGCATGAACAGCTAGGACAACTCGCGTGCGTGTGCTTCCTGAATGATGAGATGAACCGCTAAACCGGATGTCGTCTAGCGATAGGCGAAAATTTGCGTCGAGTTCGACCGATGCAATGTTTCTAGTTCCAAGTACCTGAAGCCAGTGCTTGATTCGCTTCTCTAGCTTGCTTCTCATGTCGCCCGTCCGCTCTGGGCGACTACCCCTGGTGAGTTCTGCGATTGACGACTCAAGCGCTTCATGCTCATCTGCCAACGCCAGTAGCCGCTTTCTCGCTTCTTCAAAGGATTCACGTCTACGAACCAGGAGCTCTGCTTCTGCTAGTTTTCGACTGGACGACTGAATTGATAGCACAGCAACTGAGTGGCCGGCTTTCGCAAGAGATTCTCTCTTGGTTTCTAGAAGTTGCGTTCGGTTCTTCGTGAGCTGTTTGACTTCATCGGCAATTCGATCGATTTCTACAGAGAGGGAGCCGTCTGTACTTCCTAAGTCTTTGAGCTGGTCCTTTAGGTAAAGCAGCTGCTTTCCAAAAGTTTGATCGCTACTTCGAAACATCTTGCAGTTTTCATTCGCACAGAAAGTAACGAATGCGGCTTTCGCGGTTTCATTAGTAGCAAGTATCTCGATCTCAGCTCCCAGCTCAGAGGCGATGTCGTTTAGTCGCTTTCGTTCGTTACGAACTCGTCGCGCTCGGGTCCGCTTCTCTACAATCGCGGAATCGACGTTTTTGATCTCCGCATCGATAGAGCTCGTGCTCTTTTCGATTCCGATCACACCGCTTTGAAGATCATCAAGCTGAGCACGAGCTTGCGCGAGCTCCTCATTGAGACTCAAGAGTTCCTGACCAAGTGCCAAGTCCAATGACTTTCTTTGCCGCTCAGTGAAGTCACGAAGATTCTCTGCCTCTGTTTCCACGGCTCTTAGGCGCGCTTTTGCAGAGTGTATTTCGCCCCCTCTAAATGGGTGTCGAGCCGGAGCTCCTATGGCCAAGCGCATGAGCTCTTCGGCCTGGTCCTCAATGAAGCGCTTATTAGTTGGGGCGGCATACTCTGCATTCCAACCTGTGTCCTGATCCACATAGAAGAGTGGGAGAAGTATGGGGGCGTAGAGCGGGGCTTCGTGTCCCCTCGTTGCAGTTAGCTTTCGGCTGGGAATGCTGAGCAGATCGAGAAGGACTTCTGCAAATTCTGTCTCGCTGCTGACTACGTGAGCGTCTTTCTCGCGGCGAACCTCAATCTCGAACTGAGGCTTCAAGAACCTCTTGAGGATCACGGAGGCGCCGTCGACTTCAAGCTCAAGGATAGCCGCCTCACAGTTTTCCAGAATCTGTGGCGGAAGATCCAATGAATGGCCCATAGCGGAAGCCACGCCTTTCATCAGCGGAGTCTTGCCCGCTCCGTTGGCAGCGTCGAGGAAAGTCAAAAAAACACCAAACTCGAGTGTTCCAGACGTCCATGGAGAAGTGGATGTGAGCCGAGGGCTAAAGGTGAATCTCTTGAGACGAAAACTCAAAACAGCATCCTTCCTGTTATCCGAATGCGAATTTCGGCATGAATCAATGCGCGAATCAGAATCCCGACTTCACCTGTATCTCGCTTTGCCTTTTGGATAAAGTCCTTACCCTTCTGAGTCGCCTCGATTCGTCGCCTCTCTCCAACAACATCTACAAACTCAGCCTCTTCAAGAAACACGAGAGCATCCGCACATCTGGCCCGTAGAGTCACTGACCATTCGAGCTTGCGCGCTGCTACACGCAAACCTCCAAAGTGTTGTGACAAGAGGGCTCCCGTCCAGCTGCTCAATTCTGCAGTGTGCACAGCACGTGCCTTGGCTGACACAACGACGAGTAGCGATAATGCCAGTATTGGGAGATGAAAGAGTGCATCGACTGCAGGTGCTGCTTGCCCATCGACATCAACCCGAAACTGCACTTGGGCCGTAGACGCAGCCTCAACGAACTCTTCGTAGGACTTCATATAATTGACGTTCTCTCAGATGCCATTGCGAACACACGACCTAGTACAACGACCTTGCTGATTGAGATTCCGTCAGCAAACGAGGCCGACAGTCTTGTGGCCAAATCGGAGGTTTCACTAGCAAGTTGAGCGAAACTAAGATCACGAGCCGCGTGCCCCTTAAGCAAGGCATCACACGCCAGATCGAGAGTTGCCTTTCCGACAACATCTAGCCTGTGGCGATTATCAAGGTACCAGGCATCCCACTGGGATTTCATTTGGCAGATGTCTGGGATGAGCTCCTCGGGAACTCCGCTTTTCTGGCAGAGTCGATGAAGTCGTGACAAATGCAAGGCGGCTTTGTTACCTGTTGTTCGAAGCGTGGCATAGCCCTCGGGTGACAGGCTGAGAAGCTCAAGCACGTCTGCGGCTGAGATGCCTTTTTCGATTTTCAGCTTCTCATATGCGACCGGTGCATCAACAATGGCATGCGACTTCCTGCGAACAAGGTCGACAATCTGGCGACCGATCGCCAGCACCTCTGGCTGATTTAGTTCGATTTCACTCAGCTCATAGATCCTATGACCGATTTCGGAAAGGTTGACATCGAGTTGTCTCGCACTTCCCACCTCGGTATCGAGTCTCAACTTCCGGAGAAACTCATACACCATCGTTTCGTCGACTTCGAAACGCAGCGAGAAAGCCCGACAGATTAGGGCGCAATCTCGAGCTGGCTCACCATCAAGCATGTCTAATGATTCAGAACACGCTATGGCCTCGAGAAGGTTAGTCACCTCATCCTTGGCAGCACCATTGGTGACGATAGTTGCGCAGTCGAACGAGTCACCGAAGAGGACAACGTGCTCAAAGAGTCTGGCGGCCATGCAGTCCTGTTGAGCCTTCTGCTGATTCTCGATTTTGCTCCTCCTGCCAATGCCGAAGATTCCGGATGTGCTCCAAGGCTTTGAGAGTTGCGTTGTCTTGACCTGGTGGAACGCATAGAGCGAGCAAGTCTGGCCAGGCCGCTCAAAAACATAGTCGTCGTGCCATTCACAAAACACACAGCAACTCTCGTCGGATTCGAGCAACTCCAAGCACGTGGCAGCCGCTCGCTGATACTGGTACTCGTACTTGCTGCCAGTGACTGCACCAACCTGTTCCCTCGGAGACTGGGCTTCGATAGTTCTGAGGGGCTTCTCGGGCATAGAAAACAGCAAACGAAGAGTTCCGCAATCCTCTCATCTTTGTTTGGAATTCAACAACCACTCGTTGTTGCATTTGAGCAGTGGTGTCCAGGGCAGTACGAGCCGGCGATTTCTCGCCACAGGTTCTCAGAAGGAATGCTTGGAAGGTGTCAGTCGACGAAAAACCGGCGGTGTTGTGAGCTTGCCCCGCTACGTTGGAGGACCACTGTCCTACTCGCTAAGCCGCATTGGCCGTTGCTTGGCTCAACGGGGCTTTCGTAGTCCAGTCCGGAATGCAGTCGCTCGCG
>TARA_R110002096_G_scaffold436096_2_pt1 | contig 118601 bp, 102 predicted proteins | sample TARA_R110002096 | Tara Oceans TARA_R110002096 (sample SAMEA4397295) | marine metagenome | biome: Polar Biome; feature: [DCM] deep chlorophyll maximum layer (ENVO:01000326); material: water (ENVO:00002006), including particulate matter (ENVO:01000060) such as... | depth 35 m
AAACGCGTCCTTTATGCCGTGGCTGGTTGCTACAGCACTTCTTCATTCGGCGATCGTCGTTGAAAAACGTGATACGCTCAAGGCCTGGACCATATTGCTGGCGATCATTGCTTTTTCCTTTAGTCTGCTTGGAACATTCATTGTCCGAAGCGGGGTTCTGACATCCGTTCATGCATTTGCCACTGACCCTGAGCGCGGTGTTTTTATTCTCGCTTTTCTTTTTGTGGTGATTGGCGGCAGCCTGTTTCTCTTCGCGATTAGGGCGGATAAGCTGCAACCGGGCGGACTGTTTGCGCCCATCAGCCGGGAAAGTATGCTGGTGATTAACAATCTACTGCTATCCGTAGCGGCGTTGGTTGTGATGTTTGGTACTCTTTATCCGTTGCTCCGTGACGCGCTTACAGGTGATAAAATTACGGTTGGCGCGCCATTCTTTAATCTTGCGTTCGGCTTTTTGATGATCCCACTGCTTTTGGTGATGGGCCTCGGGCCAATGGCAAGTTGGAAACGGGCTGATCTGTCGGGCATAGTTTCAAGACTTGGATTTGTTTTTGCCGCGTCACTGGTGGCTGCGCTAGCGTTCTTTTATATTGCGGGCGGCGGCGAGATGATGGCGGCGGTATGGTTGGGCCTTGGTCTGTGGTTAATGGCGGCAACATTCTATGAATGGGCCGAAAGGGTGAAGCTTTTTAAAGCAAACTCACTTAAGCGAATAATACGACAACCAAGAGCATCAGTGGGAATGAGCCTTGGCCATTTCGGCCTTGCGGTTGCGGTACTCGGTATGGCAGGCTCCTCTTATTGGGGCAGCGAGCAGCAAAATATCATGACTTACGGTGATCAGACAACCATCGGTGGCTACACCGTTACCTTTGAGGACACACGCGGTATTACTGGCCCCAATTACACGGCGGTAAGGGGTATATTTGATGTAAGCAAGAACGGTGAGGCGGTTACGACCCTTGAACCGGAAGCGCGTCTTTATATGACACCGCCCATGCCAACAACCGAAGCGGCAATTTACAGCACCATTATGGGCGATCTTTTTGTTGTGATCGGTGAAGCCAATAACAAAGCTTACGATCAATGGGCCGTGCGCCTTTACTATAAGCCACTGCAAACCTGGCTTTGGGGCGGCGTTGCCATAATGGTTCTTGGTGGCCTTATTTCATTGAGTGATCGGCGTTTTCGAATGGGCACAGCGAAGAAGAGGATGAATTAGATGAACAAATTTATTCCGTTCGCCATTTTTTGCGCTATTTCTTTGGCTCTTTTTGTTGGACTCAGCTTAAACCCGGGCAATATTCCGTCCGAACTAATTAATGACCCGGTTCCTGAATTCTCATTGCCTGTGGTCGGTGGAGAGGAAGAAAGTTTTTCATCGGCAGATATAGCGGCTGAAGACGAAGTAGTGATTATTAATTTCTTTGCCTCTTGGTGTGCGCCTTGCTACGTGGAGCATCCGTTTTTGATGAAACTTAAAAATCGTGGCTACAAAATTTATGGCGTTAGTTACAAAGATAAAGCCCGCGATACCAACCGCTTCATTAAAGAGCAGGGCAATCCTTATTATAAACTCGGCGCAGATGAAGATGGGCGCGTTGCCATCAATTTCGGTTTTTACGGAGCGCCGGAAACCTACGTCATTCAAAACGGTATTATTCGTTATAAGCATGTTGGTCCGATCCACGAAATGGAATTTGAAGATAAAGTCATGCCCATAATCGAAAGTGTCGGCCAATGAGGATCCTTTTAAGCATAACCCTATTCATTGTGATGACTTTTGCAGCGCTGGCGATTGGGGTGGATGAAAAGCCGCTTGCTGATCCAGCCCAAGAAGCACGGGCGCAGGAAATTATGAAACAGCTTCGCTGTCTGGTCTGTCAAAATCAATCGATTGTCGATAGTGATGCGGCACTGGCCAAGGACCTTCGTATCATTGTTCGGGAACGAATTATGGTTGGGGATAGTGATGATGAAGTGCTGCATTATATGACTGACCGCTACGGTGATTGGGTTCTCTTAAAACCACCATTTGATGGGGCGACGATAATATTGTGGCTATCGCCACTACTATTGCTATTGATTGGTTTTTTTGTTGTTTACCGAAATCAGACGGGGCGAAAAATCGCTGCCGTTGCACCGCCGCTAAGTGCGGCCGAGGAAAAAAGACTGAAGGCGTTACTTGATGAAGGGGCTGATGGCTAATGTACATTGTTCCCCTCATACTTTTCAGCATTGTCGCTATATTGATCCTGCTTATTCCTTATTTTAAAAGAGCACGGAATGCGCAGCTAAGAAAGCCCGACATAGATGTCTATAAAGCGCAGCTAAAAGAGTTGGAGAACGACCTTGAGCGCCGCCTTGTAAACGAAGACGAAGCCAAAAGATCACGGACTGAAATTGAGAGACGTATTTTATTGGCGGCTTCACAGGAACAAGCGGTGATTTCTGAAGAAGCGCCAAACAACATTGTTGCTTTCGTCATGCTGGTAACGCTTTTGATGTCGACCGTGCTTTATACGGTCTTGGGAACGCCGTCTATGCCAGACTATCCAAGAAGTCTTGCACAGGAAGCCCGCATGGAAGGGGAGCAGGCAGAAGAGTATCAAAATACCCTAAAGCTTCGTGAACAACTTGTCGCCCAGCTTGCGGATAGAGCACCTGACGCTCAGGGTCTTGTTTATCTGTCGCGCCTCGAAATGAGCCTTGGGAATTTTCAATCAGCGGCTGAGGCCCTCTACCAGGCGCAAGCCATTGATCCGGAAAGTTTTGACCTTCAGCTGATGTACGGTGAAAGTTTGATCGTTGCCTCCAAAGAACGGGTAACACCAGCTGCTCTTGTGGTCCTGAACCGGGCAGCAAAAATGCAGCCGGATCATCCGGGGCCGAAATATTATCTTGCGCTCGCGGATTATCAGGCTGGCGATATTGAGATTGCCCACCGTGACTGGTTAGAGATAAGCAAAGGTCTGGACGCTGAAAGTCCGCTTAAGCCACTTGTGGATTTTTGGGCTAACCGTGCGGGGCGCGAACTCGGAACTGCTCAGGGTCTTCCAGAAACAAGAGCGCCGTCAATATCGGCTGAACAAGCAGAGACCATTCAGAATATGGACGAGGGTGAGCAGGCGGAACTTATTCATCAAATGGTTCTGCAACTTGCGGAAAAACAGGCGCAAAATCCCGGTAATATAGAAGGCTGGTTGAGACTTTCACGAGCCTATACGGTTCTTGGTCAACGGCAAGATGCTATAGGCGCCATGCAGAGTGCTGTGGATAATGCGCCAGATGAACAAAAAGCTATTTTGAAAAAAGAACTAGAAAAATTAACGAATCTACAGTAAAATACCATCCAACGTCGCAGAATAGAGACATTTTCCAAATAGGCAGAACGTCTAGAAACTACAACTCCAATGGGGTTGTGGGCTTTTTAAATTGGTTAATGTAATGAAAATTGGTTCACAGTCACAGACACTTGTCTCCCTAACGTCCCTGCTTGATGCGTCAAAGCAACAGCAACAGGTACAGCGTGACGATCAACAGGAAAAGAAGCTTGCAGACAGTCGCGACGGCCGCATTGCTGCGCGCAAATCAGAGCGTGATGAGCTTATTCAACAAAATCGTGACGCGCTCAAGAAAATACAGGATGATATTCGTCTCAAGAATTTGCAAAAGCTGGAGCGCAATGACGATGTTGATGGTGATGATGCAAAACAAACAGATTTGAACCTGCGTGAGAGCTTTAAGCCGTCATCCTCTTCATCCAATCAGCCAGCGTTTGAGAAGCTTGGTCAAATCGTGGACATCAGTATTTAATTCTCTTCGTTTTCTTCTTCGAGCAAATGTTTCGTTATTATCGGCATTTGCGCCATGGCAAAAACAAAACTTAGTGGAATAAATACCCAAAGCTTTGCCCACAACCAATCCTCAAATGAATAATTTCTCCAAATATATTCATTGAGAAGTGCGCAACCAAGAAAATATAATCCCCAGTTACGGCTCATTTTCATCCAAGCTATATCTTCCATTGGGGGGAAACCAGCCTCTAACACGTTTCTAATAAATGCTCTGCCTGTCAAAACACCGCCGAGCAACAGAATGGAAAATAATCCATATAAAATAGTTGGTTTTAGTTTGATGAAGATTTCGTTATCAAAATAAATTGCTAACCCACCAAAAAGACCAACAAGAACGCTCGAAGCCCACAACATGGCAGTTATTTTCTTAAGAAATATTTTTGAACATATCATCGAAATAATCATCGCTACGATAAAAATTTTGGTGGCGGGAATAGCACCTCCAACACCACTTTCGTCGGAGTAGTAACTGTTCGCTGTAATAAAAACGATCACTGGTCCAATTTCAATAAACAGCTTTATAATTTGGTTCATTTCTCATTTTCTTTCTGGTTTACATCAACGCCTACAAGCATCTTGGAAAAATCAGCCGCATTAAACGGCTGTAAATCGTCGATGGCTTCTCCGACCCCAATGGCGTGGATCGGCAGTTTAAATTTTTCGGCGCACGCCACAAGCACACCGCCACGGGCAGTGCCGTCAAGCTTGGTCATAATAAGTCCGGTAATTCCGGCCATTTCAAGAAAGACCTCTGTTTGCAGCACGGCATTTTGGCCGGTTGTCGCATCCAAAATCAGTATCGTGTCGTGGGGTGCCGTATTATCAAATTTGTTGATCACGCGAATGATCTTTTTAAGCTCATCCATTAGATGGCTCTTATTCTGTAGCCTTCCCGCCGTGTCAATCATCAAGATATCGGTGTTGGTGGCGCGGGCTTGTTCGATTGCATCATAAGCAAGACCTGCTGCGTCGCAGCCTTCCTTTCCGCTGACCACTGGAACATCGTTGCGCTGGCCCCAGATTTGCAGCTGTTCGGTGGCGGCGGCACGGAAGGTGTCACCGGCAGCGAGCATTACGCTTTTGCCCTGGGTTTTAAACTGTTTGGCCATTTTGCCAATGGTGGTCGTTTTTCCCGCGCCATTGACGCCGACCATCAGGATCACATGCGGAGAATGCTCGCCGCAAACCACGAGAGGCTTGGCAACATCCTCCATGATCTCGCCGATTTCCTCGGCCAAGGCGACTTGCACTTCTTCTGCTGATATGGATTTATCAAAACGATTTTTTGCAAGTCTATCGCACACCCTAGCGCTCACAGCCACGCCAAGATCGGACATTATCAGCAGATCTTCCAGCTCCTCGAGCGTGGATGCATCAAGTCTCTTTTTAGTGAAAATACTTGTGATGCCTTCGGTCAGTGCGGTTGAGCTTTTCTTGAGTCCTTGTTTTAGCCGGCCAAACCAACCGATCTTTTGTTCTTCATCCGTCATTCAATATTTTCCGCAATAAGTATGCCATCTTGATAGCCCGTGACGCGTGCATTTGCAATATCCCCTATGGTGTGGGCGCCAACTATTTTGGCGGGGGCGAAATGTTCCGTATGACCAATTGACGACTGCTCATCCTTGATATTTTTCTCAATTAGAATGCTCACTTCTTTGCCGATGGTGTTGTTGAGCATTTGATCTACTTTTTTCTCGCCCAAAGCCCGTAGACGTGCAGCGCGCTCTTTACGGATGCTGCGGTCAAGTTGAGGCATTTTTGCCGCCGGGGTTCCTTCGCGTTCGGAATAGGGGAATACATGTAGATAGGTAAGATTGCAATCCTCAACCAAACGAATTGAATTTTCAAACATTTCCTCGGTCTCTGTGGGAAATCCGGCGATAATATCTGCTCCGAAAACCACATCTGGTCGCGCTTTAAGAACGGCATTGCAAAATTCGATGGAATCTTCGCGGTTGTGCCGTCGTTTCATGCGCTTGAGGATCATATTGTCGCCTGCCTGCAGTGACAGATGAAGATGCGGCATCATACGCTTATCACTGGTTATGATGTCAAACAAAGCTTCGTCAATTTCAATGCTATCGATCGAACTCAGGCGCAGGCGTTGCAAATCAGGCACGTTCCTAAGAATTTGCTGACACAGTGTTCCCAGTGTTGGATTGCCGGGCAAGTCGGGACCGTAAGACGTGATGTCAACGCCAGTGATAATCACTTCCTGATAACCGTTATCCACCAGCTTTCGAATTTGGGTAACGACTTCACCGGCGGGAACGGAACGACTATTGCCACGGCCGTAAGGAATAATGCAGAACGTACACCTGTGATCGCAACCGTTTTGAACCTGGACAAAAGCCCGCGAGCGTTCCTCGTAACCATCAATTAATTGAGGGGCGGTTTTTTTGATGGACATAATGTCATTGACGACGACACGTTCTGACTTTGACACGCCGAAGTCCTGATAGCTGCGAGCGGTTAGCTTTTCTTCGTTACCTAGAATCTGGTCCACCTCCGCCATATCTGAAAACTGTTTGGGATCAATTTGCGCGGCGCAGCCCGTAACGATGATATTTGCATCTGGATTATTGCGGCGGGTGCGGCGAATGGATTGTTTAGCCTGCCTCGTTGCCTCTGCTGTAACAGCGCACGTATTAAAAATAAACGCGTCCGTCAGCCCCGCATTTCCTGCGTGCTCCTTAATAATCTCGGATTCGTATGTATTTAGCCGGCAGCCGAACGTAACGACCTTCGCTTTACTATCAGTCATAAGCTACTATATGGGCTGATTCTGCTTAAAATCCAACCTTTATCCAAAAATAATCGGAACCAGCACATAACTTAGTCCAGTGACAACGAAGATTGCGAAAAGATTAAGTCTGAACCCAGCACTTGCCATTTGAGGAATGGTCACTTCACCGCTGGAAAATACAACCGCATTTGGCCCGGTCGCCACAGGAAGCATAAAAGCACAACTGGCCGATATTGCAAGTGGAACAAATAAAATCATTGGATCAAGTCCGGACGCGACCGCTAGGGCGCCCATAATAGGGAGCAGGGTTGCGGTCGTGGCTGTATTGCTTGTAAGTTCGGTGAGAAAAACCACGATCGTTACAAGAATAAGTATAGTGACAATCAGATCAAAGACAGCAACCGCTGCCAACTCATTTCCAATCCAAACGGCTAAGCCACTTGATTGAACGGCTGCAGCGAGGCTCAAGCCTCCACCGAACAGCAGCAAAACCCCCCATGGAAGCTTTTCAGCCGTTTTCCAGTCGAGCAGCATACGTTTATTCTTTTCGTTAACGCTGGAAGGGACCATGAAAATAATAATCGCTCCTGCGATCGCAATAAGCGTGTCACTAAGCCAGAGAAGTATCTCGAGGTTTTTTTGTATTGGCGTTCTGAATATCCACGCACAGGCGACAAAGAAAAACAGCATAGCCATTCTTTTTTCCGGCACAGACATCGGCCCCATTTCGTCTAGCTCGCTCTGCAATAGATCCTGTGCCAATGAATTTTTGCTTAAATCAAACGGGTGAGCCCATTTTGTCAGGACAAAACAGGCGATTGGCAGCATCACGATCACTGTCGGAATTCCGATGGACATCCAGGACAAAAAGCTCACATCTATTCCATAGTTTGTCTTCATGAACGCAATAACGAGTAAGTTTGGCGGTGTACCAATGGGTGTTCCAAAGCCACCAATATTGGCGCCGTAAGCGATCCCCAACACCAGACAAAGAGTAAATCCAAGTGTCTTTTCATTCTTTTCCTTGACGATTTCGCTGGCCATGGAAAGGGCTATTGGGATCATCATTAAGGAGCTCGCGGTGTTGCTTATCCACATGGAGATCATTGCGGTAACAGCCATGAAACCACCAATTAACGCTGTTGGGTTGTTTCCAACCCGAACCAGAACCATCAGCGCTATTCGGCGATGAAGGTTCCATTTCGTAAGTCCCGTGGCCATGATAAAGCCGCCCATTAGCAGAAATATGGTAGGAGCCGCATAGGGGGTTGTCGCTGCGCCAATTGACGATATGCCGAGCATTGGGAACAAAACAACAGGTAAAAGCGATGTCACGGGCACAGGGATTGCTTCCGTGGACCACCAATAAGCCAAGAGTATAGTAACCGCGGCAACCTTCCAGGCGCTATCGCTCATACCGGAAGGTGCTGGCAGTAAAATCATGATTGTGAAAAGCGCCATGCCCAAAAGCATGTTGAAATTTCTCGCACTGATTTTAATCATTTACTGCCTTACCTTTTCTTGGATATGTCGGATTAATACATGTGCAAAACGACACTGAGCATAATGCGTGATGTTTTTGGCGAAATGCTGAATTGATTTGAGCCATCAAGATAAGTGTCACTACTTATTTTTGTTCTCGTATATTCACCTCTAAGAGCGATATTTTCAAATAAGGCCAACTCTATTCCAGCACCATATCGAAGACTGGTCAAGCGCTTGTTATAGCTTGCGCCGGATATGGCCTCGCTTCGTCCATTGATTCCGTGTGATTTGATGTTTGAACCAGAGTAACCGACCAGTCCGAATAGAAGGGCATTTTCTGTTAAATGGAAGCCAGCACGAACATTCAGCTCGAAAGTGTTGCTCTGAGAAAATTTTATTGTGTTGGTGCCATCGCTAAGTATTGTATTTCCCTTGTCGACGACAAATCCGGCTTCGGCACTGGTATAAACGGGTCCGTAACTTAGACCATAACCTGCGAACAGACCGCCACCATAACTGTTTTTGGATGTAGAGCTTGTTATCGAGCCAAATGCACTTGGCTCATCAATGGTATCAAGAACAAGATTGCTAGCTGTCATCGAAAAGGTGGATTTTGTGGTGAGAAAGCCGATATATGACCCCTCAAAAGGGCTGCCGTCAACGCCAGCATTGGCTTGAATTGGTCCGATGGAAACAATCGAGATTGCCAGTAGGCTTACTAAAAATTTAATCCGGTTAAGGGTCATTTTCTATAGATCCGATAGTGATTATTGTTAAAATTTAAGGAGACTTATTGCATTTTTTGAAGAATGCGTAAACAAGAACTTGACTCTTCTCGCAAATGCTCATATTTTCCGCCCATTCCCAATGGATGTTACATAACATGTGTCCGAGGATGCCCACCAGTCAGCGAAGGTTCGCCCACTGGTGTGTTTTTGTTATGAAAAATTCATTTGGCTAAATTGAGGCAACCAAATTAAGAGAGCGATATGTTCGATAGTTTAAGTGATAAACTAGGTGGTATATTTGACAAGCTGAAAAGGCGTGGCGCATTAAGCGAAACTCACGTTGATGAAGCTATGCGTGAAGTACGTCTTGCGCTCCTCGAGGCGGATGTCGCTCTGCCGGTAGTTAAGAATTTTATTGCCAAGGTAAAAGACGCGGCTGTCGGACAAGAAGTTGTCAAGTCAGTTACGCCGGGTCAGATGGTCGTCAAGATCGTCAATGATCAAATGGTTGAGATGCTCGGCGGCGATGCCAAAACCATTGATCTAAACGCACCGGCACCTGTTCCTATACTTATGGTTGGTCTTCAGGGTTCTGGTAAAACAACCTCGACCGCTAAAATCGCTAAACGCCTCAAGGAAAAAGAGCGTAAAAAGGTGCTTATGGCCTCTCTTGATGTTCAGCGCCCAGCGGCGATGGAACAGCTTGAAATTCTCGGTAAGCAAATAGAAGTGTCGACCCTACCTATCATTACCGGGCAAACGCCTGTTGATATTGCCAACCGCGCCATGACCGCTGCGAAACTGCAAGGGTTTGATGTGGTGATGCTTGATACGGCTGGCCGACTTCATGTTGATCAAGCACTGATGGCAGAAGTTGTTGCAGTTAGAAATGCCGTAAATCCACATGAGACACTTTTGGTGGTGGATGCGCTTACTGGTCAGGACGCCGTCAATGTTGCCGAACAGTTTGGCGATCAGGTTGGTGTGACCGGTGTGGTCTTGACCCGTATGGATGGTGACGGGCGCGGTGGTGCTGCGCTCAGCATGCGTGCTGTGACCGGCAAGCCGATTAAACTTGTGGGTGTCGGTGAGAAGATTGATGACCTTGAGGAGTTTCATCCTGAACGCGTAGCCAGCCGGATTCTTGGTATGGGCGATGTGGTCTCGCTTGTTGAAAAAGCGGCTGAGACCATCGAGGCTGAAGACGCCGAACGCATGATGAAGAAAATGAAGAAGGGCATGTTCGATTTTGATGATCTTCGTTCCCAGCTTCAACAAATGAAAAAAATTGGTGGTATGGGCAGCATTCTTGGAATGCTTCCAGGGCTTGGTAAAATGCAAAAGCAAATGGCTGCCGCTAACATAGATGACAAAGTCCTGCTGCGGCAGGAAGCCATCATCAACAGTATGACACCAAAGGAACGCACACGCCCCAAACTAATGAATGCATCGCGTAAAAAGCGGATTGCAGCGGGTGCGGGTGTATCGGTTCAGGATGTCAACAAGTTGATGAAAATGCAAAAGCAGATGGCAACAATGATGAAGAAATTAGGCAAGAAAGGGGGGCGGATGCCGCTTCCCGGAGCTATGCCACCAGGAATGGAAGGTTTGCTGCCAAAAAAATAAGCAAACCATCTGAATATGAATTAACCGAATTAAATAAGCTAAAGGAAAAATTAAATGGCTGTTAAAATTAGACTGGCACGTGGTGGTGCTAAAAAACGTCCTTACTACCGTGTTGTTGTAGCGGATTCACGCGCTCCGCGTGATGGTAAATATATTGAAAAAGTTGGAACACATAACCCGCTTCTTCCAAAAGATCATGCTGACCGCATCAAGCTCGATATTGAGCGTATTGAATATTGGCTTGGCCAGGGTGCAAAACCATCTGACCGTGTTGCTCGTTTTCTTGACGCCGCTGGCATATTGAAACGCGAAGCGCGCAATAACCCGAATAAAGCTGCGCCTGGCACAAAAGCGCTTGAGCGTATTGAAGAGCAAAAAGAAAAAGCAGAAAACGCTGTAGCTGCCGCAGCGGAAGCAGAAGAGGCTGCCAAAGCTGCAGCTGAAGCTCCAGTTGAAGAAGTTGTAGTTGAAGAAGTTGCCGCTGAAGAAGCGCCTGCTGAAGAAGCTCCGGCCGAAGAATCTGCTGCTGCTGAAGCACCTGCTGAAGAAGAGAAGAAAGACGAAAGCGCTTAAAAATCATGAACGCATTGGCTCCTTCACATAAAAACACCGATGATCGCGACGACCTTATTTGTATAGGGGCGATTTTTGGTGCGGCGGGTGTAAGGGGTGCTGTGCGGCTAAAGGTTTTTACCGAAGATTTAAAATCTATTTCAAAATATGGTCCTGTGACCATTGTCGGACGTGAATTTCCACAAGGAAAAAAGTTCGAACTCGAAATTCTTCATAACGTCAAAGGCGGCGTTGCGGCAAAGCTTAAAAATGTGAATGGCCGCGATCAGGCCGACGCCCTTAAAGGCTCGGAGCTTTATATTGAGCGGGCAGCCCTGCCAGAAATTGAAGAAGAGGGTGATTTTTATTTTGAAGACATGATCGGACTGCTAGCCAAAGATAAGCAAGGTGATTTATTTGGCGAGGTGGACGGCGTGTTTAACTTTGGTGCTGGCGATATTATCGAGGTTAATCTCTCAACGGAAAAGGGAAAACGCATGTATCCTTTTACAGATGAGGTTGTTCCAGAGGTGAATATCGAAGCGGGCTACGTTATTGTGGACCGCGATGCTTTCGAAGACGGGGCTAACGTAACGGAAACAGATCAAGAAGGGTAACAAGAATGTGGCAGGCACAGATCTTAACTCTTTTTCCTGAAATGTTTCCCGGGCCTCTTGGTCTCTCTCTGGCGGGTAAAGCGCTGGAGAAAAAAATATGGGGCATGGATGTGATGCAGATTCGCGACCATGCTATGGACAAACACCGCAGCGTTGATGATACGCCAGCAGGTGGCGGTCCCGGAATGGTGATGAGGGCAGATGTTATGGGCCGTGCAATTGACAAGGCCATAGCAAAAAGACCCGAAGGCGCAACCAGTGAAGATTGGCCGCTTATTTATTTGTCGCCACGCGGCAAAAGACTGGATCAGGAAATGGTCCATGATTTTGCAGGAAAACAAGGAATAACGCTTATTTGCGGCCGATTTGAAGGCCTTGATGAGCGGGTGCTGGAAAAGCGAAATGTACAAGAGGTCTCTCTTGGTGATTTCGTTCTTTCCGGCGGGGAAATAGCGGCGCTGATGCTTATGGATGCAGTGGTGCGGCTTATCCCGGGTGTGATCGGCGATCCGGACACGCTTTTGGAAGAAAGTTTTACCAGCGGACTGCTTGAGTATCCGCAATATACGAGGCCCCAAGTGTGGGAAGGTGAAGAAATACCGGATGTTCTGACTTCAGGACATCACGGAAAAATTAAGGAATGGCGCAACTCTAAGTCAAAAGAACTGACAAAAGAGAGACGTCCAGACCTTTGGAAAGAATTTAGTCACAAGAAAAGTGACGATTGATATTGAATTATGGCTCAAACTTGTTTAAAAGAGCCGCCGTACAAGGAAAAATATTATGAATATGATTGAAAAAATTGAACAAGAGCAAATGGCTCAACTCACAGAAGGCAAAACCATCCCTGAGTTTGCCCCTGGTGATACAATTAAAGTCAATGTGAAAGTTGTTGAAGGTACACGTGAGCGTATCCAGGCCTATGAAGGCGTGTGTATTGCCCGTTCTAACCGTGCCATGAATTCTTCGTTCACAGTACGTAAAATTTCTTACGGTGAAGGTGTGGAACGTGTTTTCCCGCTTTACTCACCAAACGTTGACAGCATCGAAGTGATTCGCCGTGGCCGTGTTCGCCGTGCGAAACTATACTATCTTCGTGGTCTGCGCGGCAAAAAAGCCCGTATTGCTGAAAAAACGGATTGGCATAAGAAGTCTGCGAATTAAGACCTGACCGTCTACATAATTTCGAGGCTTCACTGTAAGAGCCTCAAGCAAAATGAGGCTCGGGAAACGGAGCCTCATTTTTTGTGTTTTATGGTATTGTAAGAGCAAATAGGAACAGAGATGACAAGTCCGCGTACATTATATGATAAAATCTGGGACAGCCATGTTGTTGAAGAACAACAAAGTGGCAACAGCCTGCTTTATATCGACCGCCACATCATTCATGAAGTGACAAGCCCGCAAGCCTTTGAAGGCCTGAGGATGGCGGGTCGTGGTCTGCGGCGTGTTGAAACTATTCTCGCGGTTCCTGATCATAATGTACCGACAACCGCCGACCGCGAAACCCGTGTTGATAGTATTGAGAGCAAAACCCAGCTTGACGCACTTGAACGCAACTGCAAGGAATTTGATGTCGATTATATCCCGATGATGGATGCGCGTCAGGGCATCGTTCATATTGTCGGTCCAGAGCAGGGCTTTACCCTTCCGGGAACAACAATCGTCTGTGGTGACAGCCATACATCAACCCACGGTGCCTTCGGCGCGTTGGCGTTTGGTATTGGAACGTCTGAAGTTGAACATGTGATGGCAACACAGACGCTTATTTTAAAGCGGGCAAAAAATCTACGCATAGATGTCAGTGGCGATCTTGGCCCTGGGGTGACAGCAAAAGACGTCGCCCTTGCGGTGATCGGAAAGATCGGCACAGCTGGCGGCACAGGTTCGGTGATTGAATTTACTGGTTCAACCTTTAGTAACCTTTCCATGGAAGGGCGGATGACCGTTTGTAATATGGCGATTGAAGGCGGCGCTCGTGCCGGCCTTATTGCACCGGACGAAAAAACATACGATTATATTAAAGGCAGGCCAAAAGCACCAAAGGCGGCCGAGTTTGAAATGGCGGTAAATTACTGGAACAGCTTGAAATCTGATCCTGGGGTCAAATATGACAAAGAAGTCTTTATTGATGCCGCCGATATAGTCCCGCAGGTCACCTGGGGCACCAGTCCCGAAGACGTGCTGCCGATTACCGGTGAAATACCTGATCCGGCAGATACCAAGGACGCCGATAAAAAAGCATCAATGGAACGCGCCCTTGATTATATGGGGCTTGTGCCGGGTACCAAGCTTACCGATGTTAAAGTGGACAAGGTCTTTATTGGATCTTGTACCAATGGCCGTATCGAAGATATGCGCGCGGTTGCAAACGTCGTTAAGGGCCGCAAAGTTACTGTTGAGCAGGCATTGATTGTGCCGGGCAGCGGTTTGGTAAAACTGCAAGCCGAGCAAGAAGGACTAGATAAGATATTTATCGACGCCGGTTTTGACTGGCGTGAGCCGGGATGCTCCATGTGTCTTGCTATGAATGCGGACAAGATTTTACCTCATGAGCGTTGCGCATCCACGTCGAACCGCAATTTTGAAGGTCGTCAGGGTCCAAAAAGCCGCACCCATCTTGTGAGCCCAGCCATGGCTGCAGCCGCGGCACTGACCGGTCGCCTAACCGACATCAGGGAGCTATAAAATGGATAAATTTACAAAAATTCGCTCTGTCGCGGCACCACTTCCGATCACAAATATCGATACGGATATGATTATCCCGCAGAACTTTCTGCGCACCATTGAAAGAACGGGGCTTGGCAAACATGCGTTCTCAAACATTCGTTATCATGATGACGGATCGGAACGGGAAGATTTCATATTAAATCAACCAGCTTACAGAAATGCGCAAATTTTGATCGCCGGAGAAAACTTTGGCTGCGGGTCAAGCCGTGAGCATGCACCGTGGGCGTTAACTGATTTTGGCCTCAGATGCGTTATTGCGCCAAGTTTTGCCGATATTTTTTATGGCAACAGTTTTAAAAACGGTTTACTGCCGATCAAATTGCCTCAGGACATTATTGATGATCTGATGAAAGACGCCGAGCATGGTGCCAACGCGGTATTTACTGTGGATCTGGAAAACCTTGAGATCACCCGCCCCGACGGCGAAGTGATCAGCTTTGAAATTGATGCATTTCGTCAGCACTGCCTTGTAAACGGTCTTGATGACATCGGCCTAACCATGGAGCGGGGAGAGAATATCGCCGCCTTTGAAGCAAAACAAAAAATCCAACAACCGTGGTTGTATAGATAAAAAGAGAAAAATAATGAGTAAAAAACATAGCATGTTAATCCTTCCGGGCGATGGTATCGGGCCGGAAGTAATGGTTGAAGTAAAGAAAGTCATCTCGTGGCTTGGCACAAACAAAGGCATTGAATTTGACATTTCGGAAGATCATGTCGGTGGCCGTGCTTACGACGAATACGGCGTACCGCTAAGCGATGAAGCACTCGAAAAGGCCAAACAGGTTGATGCTGTGATGTTTGGTTCTGTTGGCGGCCCTAAATGGGACGGTGTTGATTATGATAAACGCCCGGAAGCGGGCCTTCTGACGCTGCGTAAGGAACTTAATCTTTTTGCCAATCTTCGCCCGGCCATGTGCTTTGAGCCGCTTGTGGACGCCTCAAGCCTTAAGCCGGAACTGGTCAGCGGTCTTGATATTATGATCGTTCGCGAACTGACGGGCGGCGTATATTTTGGTGAGCCGCGCGGCATTGAAACGTTAAGCAACGGTCAACGCCGCGGCGTTAACACGCAAGTTTATGAAACATACGAAATTCACCGCATTGCCCATGTGGCTTTTGATCTGGCACGAAAAAGAAACGGCCATGTGACATCATCTGAAAAATCAAATGTTATGGAAAGCGGCCTGCTTTGGCGCGAAGAAGTTGAAGTGATTGCAAAAGATTATCCTGATGTAAAACTTGAACATATGCTCGCTGACAACTGCGGAATGCAGCTGGTGCGCACACCAAAACAGTTCGATGTCATTGTTACTGATAACCTGTTTGGTGATATGCTCAGTGATGTTGCCGCTATGCTCACGGGTTCGCTGGGCATGCTTCCGTCAGCATCCCTTGGTGAAGTTGGCATGGGTGCGCTTTACGAGCCAGTCCACGGCAGTGCCCCGGATATTGCCGGGCAGGGCATCGCAAACCCGATCGCCACCATCCTCAGCTTCGCGATGGCCCTTCGCTATACATATGACGAGGCGGACGCCGCCGATTTGATTGAAAGTGCGGTTAATGACGTGCTCGCAAATGATATTCGCACGGCCGATATTAATCAGCCGGGAATGACGCTTGTTTCCACAAGCGAAATGGGCAACCACATTGTGGATGCCATGCAGAATTTAAGTAAGTAAAAACTAAGTAATTAAACAAACAAGACTGGAGAAAGTAATGTCCTATAAAGTGGCCGTCGTGGGTGCGACTGGCAACGTTGGCCGTGAAATGTTGAATATCCTGCATGAGCGCCAATTCCCCTTTTCAGAAGTTGTCGCGTTAGCGTCTCGTCGTTCAGTTGGGTCCGAAGTGACCTTTGGCGACACGACGCTCAAATGCAAAAATCTTGATGACTATGATTTCACGGGTACGGATATTGCACTTATGTCTGCTGGCGGCGCTATTTCTAAAGAATGGGGTGAGAAAATCGGCAAAACAGGTTGTGTTGTCATCGATAACAGCTCTCATTTTCGCATGGATCCGGATGTACCGCTAATCGTGCCGGAAGTAAATCCGGATGCGCTCGCGGGCTATACCAAGAAAAACATCATTGCCAATCCAAACTGCTCCACGGCGCAGATGATGGTGGCTCTTAAGCCGCTTCATGATGCGGTTAAGATTAAACGCTGCGTGGTCTCTACGTACCAGTCCGTATCCGGCAGCGGTAAAGACGCTATGGAAGAACTATGGACCCAGACCCGCGCAATTTTTGTCAATGATCCGGTGGAAACCAATATTTATCCAAAACAGATCGCCTTTAATGTTATTCCCCATATTGACGTCTTCATGAAAAATGGTGACACCAAGGAAGAATGGAAAATGGTCGTGGAAACCGGCAAAATTCTTGACCCGGATATTCGCGTAACCGCCACATGTGTGCGGGTGCCTGTGTTCGTCAGCCATTCTGAAAGCATCAATCTTGAATTTGAACGGGACATAACTGTGGCGCGTGCCCGCGAAATCCTCCGTGAAGCGCCCGGCATCATGGTTATTGATAAGCACGAAGACGGTGGATACATAACCCCCATCGATGCCGCCGGCGAGTTCGCCACCTACATCAGCCGCATCCGCAAAGACGAAACCGTAAAACACGGTCTCAACCTTTGGTGCGTATCTGATAACCTTCTTAAAGGCGCAGCCCTGAACGCGGTTCAGATTGCAGAACTTCTTTGTCGAGAGCATTTGAAAAAGGGTTAAATACCATAGGGTCACCCTGACCTTGATTCAGGGTCTATGGTGATTCCAGTTATGGCTTAAAGAAGATGGACGCTGAATCAAATTCAGCATGACGAGAGTAGAAGAAACAAATAAAAGCCCGCTATACAAGCGGGCTTTTTATTATCTAAATTTCAATGAAATTTGTACTGCGAAGAGCAGGATTACCAAAAATACAATCAATACAGCAAAGTTCGGAGCTGCGCTTGCATATAGAATATTTTCAAATTTGCTGTGTTCACCAGCACATATATCGGCGGGATTAAAGTAGGCTATGATCCTTGTATAATAGAAATAGCAAACGCCACCGATTATGATAGGCATAAGAATGCCCGCTCTCAATTCGGGGGCCAGTGCCATACGTCTCCTACATTCTGCAAAATAGGATTTTATCCTAAATAAAATAACAATTAGTCCCACGATAGAAAACACGATACCATTCCGCCAAGCATTGACTTTTTCTTCTGCGACTTCACCAAATCCACACTGTCGGGTGGTGGTAATAAAATCGATTTCAAACGAGCTTGCGCCAATCGAAAACGGTAAAGGATAAATTTCAATGGAGGACAACAGCATGGGTACAGTCAAAGCACACAAGAATACGCCAAGTTCGTAATACTCTATCGGTTTTGGTTTTCCAAAATAGGCAATCTGGATGAATGCCTTATCTATTATCCGGCTTGTGACTTTATGGTTAAGCCATATCAGCAATAGAGCTACAACTATAAATCCCGCAATAATCAAATAGAAATTCAGATCCCCTGACAATTTCTACTACCCTTGGCGTTCGATCATCATTTTCTTGATTTCTGCGATTGCCTTGGCCGGGTTTAGGCCTTTGGGGCAGGTATTGGTGCAGTTCATGATGGTATGACAGCGGTATAGACGGAAGCTGTCTTCGAGATTATCGAGACGTGCACCAGTATTTTCATCGCGTGTGTCCACAAGCCATCTATACGCCTGAAGCAACACAGCCGGACCGAGATACTTGTCGCTGTTCCACCAGTAACTTGGGCATGATGTTGAACAGCACGCACAAAGCACACATTCGTAAAGCCCGTCGATTTTAAGACGGTCTTCCGGGCTTTGCAGTCTTTCGGTGCCACTTGGCGTTGGCGTCTGCGTTTGCATCCATGGCTTGATGGACGCATACTGGGCATAAAAATTGGTCAGATCCGGTACCAAATCCTTGACCACATCCATATGTGGAAGCGGGAAAATATTGACATCGCCTTTGTATGCGGCGATATCAATGGTACAGGCCAGCGTGTTCTTACCACCAATATTCATGGCGCAGGACCCGCAAACCCCTTCGCGGCAGCTGCGGCGAAACGTAAGCGTTGGGTCGATCTCATTTTTAATTTTGATCAGTGCATCAAGCACCATAGGACCACATTTATCAAGGTCAACTTCATATGTATCGATGCGCGGGTTTTCGCCGTCATCTTCGTTCCAGCGATAAATGTTGAAACGCTTTATATTCGTTGCGCCTTCTTCGGCGGCCCAGGTTTTTCCCTTTTTATAAGTGGAATTCTTGGGAAGTTTAAATTCAGCCATTGTTTCTCTCCCTTCCCTTAGTAAACACGTGGTTTAGGTTTGATATAGTCAACTTCCTCGGTCAACGTATAATCGTGAACCGGGCGGTAGCTGATGTCGACTTTTCCGTCTTTAAGATGAGCAATGGTATGTTTCATCCAATCATCATCATTTCTATCCGGGTAGTCTTCATGCATATGGGCACCACGGCTTTCCTTGCGGTTGGCAGCGCAGTGCATAGTAACCTGGGCTTGACCCATGAGGTTTTCAAGCTCCATGGCTTCAATAAGGTCACTGTTCCAAACAAGTGATCGATCGTAAGTTTTAATATCTGGAAGCAGTTTTGCCACCTCGTCAATTTTACCCTTACCTTCTTCAAGAACCTCTTCGGTTCTGAACACGGCGCAGTTTCCTTGCATTGTCCGTTGCATTTGATCGCGAATGTCAGCGGTGGAAAGCGCACCGTCCGCATAGCGAAGACGGTCAAGACGAGAAAGTGCCATATCGGCGTGATCATCGGCTAGTTTTGGGTGGGCTTCGCCGACCGTGACCACATCAGAAACACGCTGCGCGGCGGCGCGGCCAAAGACGACAAGATCGATCAGTGAATTTGAACCAAGGCGGTTGGCACCGTGAACGGATACGCAGGCCGCTTCACCGATGGCCATAAGGCCCGGGACAATACGGTCTGGATCATCGGCGGCTGGATTAAGCACTTCGCCGTGATAATTGGTTGGAATACCGCCCATATTATAATGGACCGTTGGCAGAACCGGTATGGGTTCCTTATTTACATCGACACCGGCGAAAATTTTAGCCGATTCTGAAATGCCAGGTAAGCGTTCATGAAGGATATCAGCGTCAAGATGATCAAGATGAAGATAAATATGATCGCCATGCTCGCCAACACCGCGACCTTCGCGAATTTCATAAGACATTGAGCGCGATACCACATCACGTGATGCAAGGTCTTTTGCGCTTGGCGCATAACGCTCCATGAAACGTTCACCTTCTGAATTGACAAGATAGCCACCTTCGCCGCGGGCACCTTCCGTGATCAACACACCAGCGCCGTAAACACCGGTCGGGTGGAACTGAACAAATTCAAGATCCTGAAGGGGAAGGCCAGCACGCTGCACCATACCGCCACCGTCACCCGTACAAGTATGAGCGGAAGTCGCAGAAAAATACGCACGTCCGTACCCACCCGTTGCCAGTGTCGTTGAATGGGCGCGAAAGCGGTGAAGCTTGCCCGTGTTCATATCAAGGGCGATAACACCGCGACATTCGCCGTCTTCCATGATCAGATCAATGGCGAAATATTCAACGTAAAAATCCGTATCGTATTTAAGAGACTGCTGGTAAAGCGAATGAAGCATGGCGTGACCCGTACGGTCAGCGGCGGCGCATGTTCTTTGTGCAGCCGGCCCTTCACCAAATTCAGTGGTCATTCCGCCAAAAGGACGCTGGTATATGCGCCCTTCTTCGGTACGGCTGAACGGCACACCGAAATGCTCTAACTCATAAACCGCTTTGGGCGCTTCACGGACCATATATTCAATGGCGTCCTGATCACCGAGCCAGTCAGACCCTTTGACGGTGTCATACATATGCCACTGCCATTTATCCGGGCCCATATTACCGAGCGACGCGGCAATGCCGCCCTGCGCGGCAACCGTATGTGAGCGGGTTGGGAAAACTTTTGAGATACAAGCGGTCTTTAGGCCGCTTTCTGCAATGCCCATGGCCGCACGAAGTCCGGCACCACCGGCACCAACCACAATCGCGTCATAGACATGATCTTCTATTTCATATGAATTGCTCATGTAAACTAACCTTTAAAGCGCAATTTTTAATATGGAAAAAACGGCGGTGATACCAACGGCAACACAGCCAAATGTAACGAGCATCTGAAGAAGCACTTTTGATCCTTCTGAATGGATGTAATCTTCGATGACAACCTGAAGCCCGAGTTTTAAATGATAAATGCCCGTAATGACAAATAAAAGCATCAGAACCGCAACAATCGGCGAGTTCATCCAGCTTATCACCACTTCATAATCGGCCTGTGTCATTTGCACAACGCTTGATACAAACCAGATTGTGAGCGGGATCAACGCAACGGCTGTTACTTTTTGCATCCACCAGTGATGGGTACCGTTCTTTGCAGAACCAAGACCACGTACTTTACCGAGAGGGGACCGTAAACTCATATCATCTCTCCTATATAAGTCCGTATCCGATCGCCCAGCTCAGGACGGTCAGTACGATGGATGAAAGAAGCACCAGTTTGCTGGAACGGTGAGTATCTTCAAGGTCGAAACCTTTGCCCATATCCCAGAACAGGTGGCGGATGCCGTTACACATATGAAGCATCAGGGAAAATGTAAAACCGAATAAAAAGATTTTACCAACGATGCTGCCCATGACCATACGAAATTGATCATACGCGTCCGGCCCGGTGGCGATGGCAATAATCCACCATGTGATGAGAAGGGCGCCGCCGCCAAGGGCGACACCGGTAGCCCGGTGAAAGATGGACAGTGCCATCTCAAGGCTCCATGAATATACCTGCAGATGAGGCGACATGGGCCGCTTGGTCTCTGACATCTGATACTCCCAGTGAGAATTAAATAATTGGAGAGTAAAAAACCCTCCCCTTCCTCTAGTGTTTTTAGCACAATGAGGGGATAGAGCAAGGCATTACCTACCTAATTTAACTATAATACTTACATTTTATATTTTTTGACTTATATTCATAAAAAATTACTAGGGGAATCATTATGAAAAACATTTTCTTTACAGCCATTTTATTGTCACTTCTGCTTAGCGGCTGCAGCGACAATTCAAATAACGAGACACAAAGCGAAATGACAAATGAAGTTTCGGCACCCATTGCCAAAAAAGTACCTTTTGAAATGGAAATTCACGGCGACAAACGAGTCGATGACTATTACTGGATGCGCGACGACGAACGCAAGGATCCAGAGATACTTGCCCATCTTGCGGCAGAGAACGCATACCTAAAAGCCCAGATGGCCCATACAGAAGTATTTCAAGAAAAACTCTATGATGAGATCGTGGGTCGCATAAAGAAAGATGACAGCAGCGTGCCGCTGAAACGCCGAGGATATTGGTATCAAGCTAAATTTGACGGCGAAAGTGAATATCCGGTCCATGTGCGCTGGAAAGATGGCGCAGAAGAGGAAGAAACGCTCTTTGATGTAAACCAGATGGCAGAGGGGCACGGTTACTTTAATTTAAGCAATTACTCGGTCGCTGATAATAACCTGCTTGCAGCCTTCGGTACGGATACGGTTAGTCGGCGACTTTATACGCTTGAATTTAAAAATCTAGAAACAGGTGAGATTTATCCAGATAAATTAGTCGATACACAGGGAACCGGTATCTGGGCCAGCGATAACGAGCATGTATTTTATATCAAGAAAGACAGACAAACATTGCTCGGTCAGGAAGTTTATCGACACAAGCTCGGTACCGACCAAAGTGAAGATCAACTGGTTTACCGTGAAGACGATGAAACTTTTTATACGGCGCTTTCAAAATCCCGCGACGGTTCGGTCATTTTTATCCATCATAGCAGCACGACCAAGTCTGGCGTTTCTGTCCTTGATGCCAATGATCCCATGGGCAGCTTTGAACCGTTTCTTCCAATTGAAGATGACCATGAATATTCGGTCGAAAAGCTTGGCAATGACTATTATATTCACACAAATTGGCAAGCAAAAAATTTCCGCATTATGAAAGTCAGCGCAGGATCAACAGCAGACAAAGATGCATGGCAGGAAGTCGTGGCACACCGGGAAGCCGTATATGTTGAAGATTTTACCGTATTTAATGATGCTCTTGTAATTAAGGAAAAAGAAAACGGAGTTAATCGACTTCGGGTTATATCTTTGAGTTCTGAAGAAAGCATGGATCTGAAATTTGATGATCCGGTGTTTAGCGCTTATATTTCAAGTAATCCAGAAGTGGATAGTGACGTTGTTCGCCTCAGCTATAGTTCACTGACAACGCCCTCTAGTGTTTATGAATATAATCTTGCAAGTGGCGAGAGAGAACTGCTTAAACAAGATGAGGTTATGGGAGGATTTTCTTCTGACAATTATCTAAGCGAGCGCATATCCATTGAAGCCCGGGACGGAAAAATGATTCCTGTTTCAATAGTGTACCGTAAAGATATGTTTGCCAAAGACGGAAGCAACCCACTCTTTCAATATGCTTATGGCTCCTACGGTGCGACCATTGATCCATCTTTCAGCGGACCGCGTCTAAGCCTGTTGGACCGTGGCGTGGTTTATGCCATAGCCCATGTTCGGGGTAGTCAGATGCTGGGGCGCCCCTGGTATGAGGACGGCAAGCTTTTCAATAAAAAGAACAGCTTTTATGACTTCATTGATGTGACCAAAGGTCTAACCGCGCAGCAGTACGGACACCCTGATAAAGTTTATGCCATGGGCGGCAGCGCCGGAGGGCTTCTCATGGGAGGTGTTCTTAACATGGCACCTGAACTTTATCTTGGCGTCGGGGCCCATGTTCCGTTTGTCGATGTGATAACGACCATGCTTGACCCATCAATTCCGCTGACCACGAGCGAATGGGATGAGTGGGGTGACCCGAGCAAGAAGGACTATTATGATTATATGCTTTCATATTCGCCCTATGATCAGCTAGAGCGCAAAGAGTATCCTAATATTCTCGTCACGACAGGTCTGTGGGACAGTCAGGTTCAGTATTTTGAACCCATGAAATGGGTGGCGAAACTGCGGGATTATAAGACGGACAATAATAAACTCGTATTTGAGATTGATATGGAAGCAGGACACGGCGGTGCGTCGGGGCGCTTCAAGCGTTATAAGCAAACAGCACTTGAATATGCGTTCTTTTTTGATCTGCTGGGAATTAGCGAATAGAGGCTTTTGACATTCAGGTTCAACTTGTTATTGTCTCCGTGTAAAAATAAATAATGGGAGAAAAAAATGAAAAAGTTTGTCGTTGCGGCGGTTGCCAGTGCGCTCATGTCCTTTTCTGCACAGGCGCAGGAAAGTGCGTTGACGCAGGATATGATTGATCATGCAAAATCACTTGGTGAGAGAGCATATAATTCAAGCCTAACAGAAGAAATCATTACCTCGCTGACCACCGAAGTAGGGCACCGCTTGGCAGGAACGGCCAATGATAAAAAAGGCCGCGAATGGGCCAAGGCGAAAATGCTGGCCATGGGCTATGACCGCGTCTGGGAAGAGCCAGTTACCATTCCGCTATGGCACCGTGGTTCAGCAAGCCTTAGTATGACAAAACCTTTTCAACATAATTTGGCGCTCGTCGCCCTTGGAAACAGCGTCGCGACCCCGGAAGGCGGACTGACCGCTGAGCTGGTTCAATTTGATGAATATAAAGATCTTGTGGCCGCGGAGCCAAATAGCCTCAATGGCAAGATCGCTTATGTCTCGTTGAGAATGGCAAAAACCGGACTAAAAGGATATGGCTACGCTGGGCAGGCACGTCGAAACGGCTCTGTCGCGGCTGCGAAAGCAGGCGCCTCTGCGATCATTATCCGCTCAATCGGTACCGATGATAACCGCACACCACATACTGGTAGCATGAACTATGCTGAAGGAGTGAAACAAATACCCGCCGCAGCCATTTCAAACCCGGACGCGGACCTTATTGATAACGCCCTTAAATACGGCAAGCCGGTAACCCTCCATCTTGAAATGTCATCACACACACATGATCCTGTTGTCACTTATAATGTCCTTGGTGAGATTACAGGAACGGACGAACCAGAAAAAGCAGTGATGATCGGCGCCCATCTTGATAGCTGGGATCTGGCAACGGGTGCTCTTGATGATGGAACGGGTGTATCGATTGTCATGTCAGCCGGTAAGCATATCATTGATGGCGGCGTTAAACCAAAACGGTCAATACGCGTCATGTTGTTTGCGGCGGAAGAGGAAGGCCTTTACGGTGCCCATGAATATGTTCGAGCCCATAAAGAAGATCACAAAGATTTCGACAACACCATCCTCGGCGCTGAATGGGATAGTGGCACGGGCCGCATTGTCGATTTTGCCCCGGGTGTCGGGCCAACATCACTTCAAACTGTGCGTGAAATTGGCGCGGTGCTTGCCCCTTACGGTGTGGCGACCCTGATGACTAATAATGCCAAGGGCCAGTCTGATATGTCGGCGTTAGGAAACGCAGGTATGCCAGCCATTAACCTTGGAATGGAACCGACCAATTATTTCGATTTCCATCACACCCCGAATGATACACTGGATAAAGTGGATATGCCTGCGATTACGCATAATGCGGCTATATATGCCATGTTTGCGTGGATGGCAGCGACAGTGGATGTCGACTATAAAAAGTAAGTTTAAGGAGAGAGCATGTCCCTAAAGGATATGACCGGACTTGAAAGTTTAAATGCCATGTTGGCGGGGGAATTTCCACACCCGCCAATGGCGGCGACTATGCCGTCAAGGCTTGTACACGTGGAAGAAGGCTTTGTCCGTTTTTTGGTTAAAGCGGACGAGCGCCATCTTAATCCAATGGGTGGTATTCATGGCGGGTTCAGCGCAACCGTTATGGACACGATTACCGGTGTTGCTGTCCATTCGGTCATGGAAGCGGGCAAATCATATTCGACCATAAATCTAAATGTGAAAATGATCCGTCCTATCCCCATTGATCAGGAACTAATTGCCGAAGGAACGCTTATCAATCGCTCGCGCCGGTTGGCAGTCTCGGAAGGTAAAATAATGGACGAGAACGGCAAGGTCTATGCTTCTGGATCAGCAACCTGCATGATCCTCGACTGATATTCTACTTAGTATCCGGGTCTCGTCCCAAAAATGGCTGTTCCAACCCGAACATGGGTTGCGCCGTGCTCGATGGCTTTTTCAAAATCACCGCTCATTCCCATAGATATGATTTTGATATTATTACGGCCCGCGATTTCCTTTAACTGTTTAAAATGCGGTGTCCCGTCCTCATCAAAGGGAGGAATGCACATCACGCCCGCTACGGGTAGCTTTAAATCATCGCGGCAAAGTGCGATAAAGTCGTCGGCATCTTCCGGGGCGATACCGGCTTTCTGGCTTTCGTGCCCGGTGTTTACCTGGATGTAAATATCGCAGGTTTTTCCTTCTTCTTCAAAAACACGTGCAAGCGTTCTGGCCAGCTTCGGACGGTCAACGGTCTCAATAACGTCAAACAAATGCACTGCCTGACGGACTTTATTGGTTTGAAGCGGGCCGATGAGATGTAACTCAACACCGTCAAATTGGTCTTTAAGCGCGGGCCATTTCTGCGAAGCCTCCTGAACCCGATTTTCACCGAAGACGCGCTGTCCGTCTTCGAGTACAGGAAGGATAGTTTCTTCAACATGAACCTTGGAAACAGCAACCAGTGTTACATCGCCTGGATCGCGACCACAGCGCGTTGCCGCGGAGGCAATTTTTTCTTTAATATTCACTAGATTACTGGTCATCAATAAAACCTTCAGTTAAAGTCATTTTATGAAAAGAAACCTAGCAGAGATTTCACAAGAGCTCAATCGTCAAAGTGGCTGGAAAGACCTGCCTCATCTGATATTTATAACAGATCAAGAGGCTCAACCGCTTCCCGAAGCAGTCATCGAAAACCTTCCTCCTGGGGCGATGGTCATTTTCAGGGATTATGACCACGAGAACCGGGCAGAACTGGCATCAGCTCTGAGATATATTTGTAGATCAAAAGACATAAAATTTCTTGTCGCCGGCGACATAACCCTTGCACTGATGGTTGGTGCCGACGGCATCCACTTGCCGGAATACATGATCAATGAAGCAACGACAATTCACCACGATTATCCGAAGTTATTCGTAACCGCATCATGTCATGCCAAGACCGCCGTCGGGGAGTTGCCGTTGCCCGAGGTCGACGCCATCTTATTGGCACCTATTTTTGCGACCAGTAGTCACCCTGAGACGATAAATGATCCCAGCCTGGCGATTGGCCCGAACAAGTTGAGGATAATTTGTGAAGACATCAAAAGACCCGTTTATGCTCTGGGCGGTGTAAATAGTACAACAGCAGAGACGTTAATTGGCACAGGGGTAGCGGGCATTGCGGCAATAAGAGGATTTTAAGTTTCAGAATTAGAAGCTGAGGTTCGTGCCAAAGATGAGCGACTGCACGTCATCAACCCCGGCGAATTCATTGCTCATGCCATAAGAGTAATAGGTGAAACGGCCAGTGAGGCTGACATTGGAGAATAGTCTGTAGGCCGCGCCAAGTTCATAGGCAGAAATGTGCTCAAAAATATCATAATCTTGCGAAAGCAGCAGCGAAGCTGATTTGCTATATTCACCCAGACGTAGATTTGCTGACCAGGTATCACTCATATAACCAAATCCTAGATCAAAACCGGACATGTCGGACGAGAAAAGGAAATCATTGCGACTGTAGGATGCCCCAAGCCTAAATCCAGAATAACCAACGCCGAGGGAGAGATTGTAAGCGCGCTGGGCAAGCAGGCCGTCGTTTAAGAATGTCGCATAACGATTTGTCGGCATGTTTATGAAGCTCGACCCGACAACAAGCTCAAGAGACTTGTTTGACTTAAACGGAGAGCCTTCTTTTCTTGATGGATTTAACGAGACAACAAGCTGCGAGCCGCCCTGTCCACTACTAGAGAGCAAGCCAGGTGTTACACTGCTACCAATTGCTGGTGATATCGCAGGTAAATTGAATGATATAGAAGGATTATATTGATATTCGTGATTGACCTGCAAAAGAGGAACAGACTTGTCGTTGGACTCTCCCAGTGCGAGGACGGACTCGCCCCTGTCTTTAGGGTCCGTCAATAGAATATACTGCTCTGCTTCTTCCTGCGGATTTAGAAATTGAAGAAAATCGTCCTGCAGTTCTTCTCCGACGAGATCGTCAAGAGCAGAGATTGAATCTTGAATTGAAGGGGCTTTGTAAGAGGGATTAATGCGAATCTGTTCCTGAGCGTGCACGCCCATGGCTAACCAAGGCGTGCTAATAAGGCCCATTATAACGGTCGCAATGCGAATTTTACCAGTGTACTTTTTCACTGCATTTTCCAGATAAGTGCTTTATATATCACAACAATATCGGCCAGTTGCAGTGATATGACTGCATCGACCACATTGCGATATTTATTATCACAAAAAGTCTTTCAATTTCTTTCCTGTATAAGTATATAGAATTAAAATATAAATTCAATCTTTTGAATTAATAAAGCGTATTTTTTCACTGATTTGAATAATTTTCATTAATCAATATGGATAAACCGCTTTATCTAGACAGCCGCAATGGTTATGATGCACGAAATTGTGAAGCGGGCGGCGCAAATTATTACCCTTATATTGGGCTAAAGGAATGGAATATAAATGATAGTAAAACATAAAATTTCTGTGAAAATCGGTTTAACGATGCTGATGACACTGATTTTATTGCCCCTTAGTGGATGTGGTGGACGAAGTGATATTGGCGAGCCTCGTGATAATATTGCAGCAGCTGAAGAAGTCTATACAATTGGTGTTAACGCCTATCTTTGGCGTGCAGCGCTGGATACACTATCGTTTATGCCGATGCTTTCTGCGGATCATGAAGGGGGCGCAATTCTTACTGACTGGAAAGTTAATCCCGCCAATGCAAATGAACGCACTAAAGTTGACGTTTATATCGTAGGTAAAGAGTTACGTGCGGATGCGTTGAACATCACCGTACACAGAGAAGCACTGAGAGACGGCAACTGGATTTCCATCGAACCTCGCCCTGATGCGGCAACACAGATCAACACTGCGATTGTAATACAGGCAAGATTACTGCGACGCGATAACGCGCCGCTTACGTCTCGCTAAAGTTAAATGATAGATAAATAATGTTTCGAGCATCGCGATTTAGGCTACTTTTGTTGGCTGGCGATGCTCATTTTTTTAGATACCGGGATCAATGAATATGACACGCTATAACGCCGGCGCGACCGAGGCAAAATGGCAAAAAGTATGGGCGGATAACGATACTTTCAAAGTGGGGGAAGATCGCAGCAAACCGAAATATTATGTGCTCGAGATGTTTCCATATCCATCGGGCCGTATACATATGGGGCACGTAAGAAACTACACCCAAGGGGATGTGGTCGCCCGCTATAAACGTGCAAAGGGCTTCAATGTCCTACATCCAATGGGATGGGACGCCTTTGGTATGCCCGCAGAAAATGCAGCGATGGAACACAATGTTCATCCTGCTAAATGGACTTACGAAAATATTGACCATATGAAAAAGCAGATGAAATCCATCGGCTTTTCCATCGACTGGTCCCGTGAGATTGCTACTTGTGATCCTGAATATTATGGCAAAGAACAGGCAATGTTTATCGATTTTCTGGCTGCAGGTCTGGTTTACCGCAAAGAAAGTTGGGTCAACTGGGATCCCGTGGATAATACTGTGCTTGCGAATGAACAGGTTATTGACGGTAAAGGATGGCGTAGCGGGGCTGCCGTTGAACGCAAGAAACTAAGTCAGTGGTTTTTTAAGATAACTGATGCTGCCGATGATCTCGACGCACAATTAGGCGCACTTGACCGCTGGCCGGAAAAAGTGCGTACCATGCAAAAGAACTGGATTGGAAAATCCAAAGGCATGCATCTGACATTCAGTGCCTATGGCCGGGACGAGCAGATATCAGTTTATACCACGCGTCCGGATACAATATTTGGCGCGTCTTTTATCGCTATCGCGGCAGATCATCCAATTGCTACACAGTTTGCCGAAAATAATGGTGATCTTGCAGCATTCGTCGAAGAATGTAGAAAGCTTGGCACTAGCGAGGAAGCCCTTGAGAAAGCGGAAAAGCGAGGCTACAAACTTGATCTTAATATGCAACATCCGTTCATGGATGATTGTAAATTACCGGTTTATGTGGCGAATTTTGTATTAATGGAATACGGAACAGGAGCCGTTTTTGGCTGTCCGGCTCATGATCAACGTGATCTTGATTTTGCCAGAAAATACGAGCTCGACGTTCAAGCAGTGGTAATACCAAAAGGTGAAGACGCAGCAACGTTTGCCGTTGAAAATATTGCCTATACAGACCCCGGAGTAATTGCTAACTCAAAGTTTCTAAATGGGCTATCCATTGAGGAAGCCAAGCTAAAGGTAATTGCCCTTGCTGAAGAGGGTGGCTTCGGTGAAGCAACAACCAATTACCGTTTGCGTGACTGGGGCGTCAGCCGTCAGCGATACTGGGGTGCGCCGATCCCGATGGTATACTGTGATGATTGCGGTGTTGTGCCGGTGCCTAAGGGCGACCTTCCAGTGGTGCTACCGGACGATATCAGCTTCGATAAACCGGGCAATCCTCTTGATCATCATCCGAGCTGGAAACATGTAAGCTGCCCAAGTTGCAAGAAGGCTGCCGTGCGTGAAACAGACACTTTTGACACTTTTATTGATAGCTCATGGTATTTTGCTCGCTTCGCGTCTCCTCATTCGGATAAGCCCTTTGACAAGGAAGCCGCCGATTACTGGTTGCCAGTGGATCAATATGTTGGTGGCGTAGAGCATGCGATATTACATCTTCTTTATTCCCGCTTTTATACTCGTGCGATGAAAGAAATCGGACTTTGTGATGTTAAGGAACCGTTTGACGGGCTTTTCACCCAGGGTATGGTCTGTCATGAAACCTACCAGAATAAAAATGGTGACTGGGTCTTACCAGAAGAGCTTGAAAAACAGAAAGACGGCAGCTTTATTCACCGTGAAACCGGTGAAGTTGTATCCACTGGCCGTTCAATTAAAATGTCGAAATCAAAAAAGAATGTTGTTGACCCTACGGCCATAATCGATACTTACGGTGCTGATACAGCGCGCTGGTTTATGCTATCTGATAGCCCACCTGAACGCGATCTTGAGTGGACAGAAGAAGGCGTGGAAGGAGCATGGCGCTTTACACAGCGTCTCTGGCGCACAGTGACAACCAACATTGATAAGACGGTCAAGGATATGATGGAGCCGAAGGAATTTGGTAAAGCAGCCGTCGAGCTTCGTCGAATGACCCACCTTTCAATGGCCCAAATCGGAAAAGATATCGAAGATTTCCATTTCAATAGTTCTGTTGCGCAAACCTATAAATTTGCGAACGCGATAGCCGCGTTTGATCCTGATGGCAGTGACGGTGACAAATTTGCACTTTTCGAAGCGGTGAAGACGATTATTTTGCTAACGTCCCCAATGATGCCACATTTGGCTGAAGAAATGTGGACAATGATTGGAGGAGAAGGTCTGGTTTCTGATGCACCGTGGCCGGAAACAAGACCGGAGCTGATGCAACAATCATCGGTGACCGTGGTCGTGCAGGTTCAAGGCAAGCTTCGCGACAAGCTTGAAGTTGATAAAGATTTGGATAAGCAGGCGCTGGAGGCATTGGCGCTGGCATCTGAAAAAGTTCAAAACGCCATCGGCGAAAAAGAGATCAGAAAGATTATTGTTGTCCCCAACAAAATCGTTAATATTGTCGTTTAAGGCATTAAAGTCAGAGGTATTAAATGCATCGTGGGTTTAAATCAATTGGCAAGGTTCTAAGCATTTTATTGGTGCTTGCCCTAACATCCTGCGGTTTTAAACCAATGTATGGTGCAAATTCTGAGAGCGGGTCCGGTCTGGCACAGGTTATGGCCAATATAGATATTGATCAAATTAGAAATATGGAGGGTCGCCAGGAAAGACTTTCACAACTCCTTCAAAACAATCTGCTGGAACGCATCTCACCGCTTTCTTCTGATGGATCGCAGACGCTCTATTTACTCAAGGCGAGTTATGATGTTGAAGAGGCTGGTTACGGTATTAGAGAAGACGAGTCTGTGACACTTCAAAATTTAAAACTTACCGTGGCGTTCAGACTTATTGATATTAACTCAGATAATGCGATTATGGACGGAACCGCCCGCGCCATCGTAACCTACGATCTGGTGCAATCGGATTTTTCCAATATGACTGCGCGAAACACCTCACTTGAACGGCTGTCAGAAGAGGTAGCAAACCAAATCATCACACGCATCGGTACATATTTAAGCGAAAATCCCCAAGGAGTGGAGTGATGAAGCTTTCGTACCGTGATATTGATGCACAGGTTAAAAAGCTATCCCCGCAGTATCTCGCCGTGCTTGTTTTTGGCCCGGATGAGGGGCTGGTACGCGAGCGCGCGACGAAGATTGCCAAACAAGTGGTCGAAGATCTTCAGGATCCTTTTTTGGTCGCAAATATTGATCCGGATAGTTTGAAATCAGAGCCAGGGCTACTTGCCGATGAGGCCGCCGCCATTTCAATGATGGGTGGTCGCCGGGTTATTCGGGTCGAGGGTGCCGCGGAAAATACCACCAAGGCCGCACAAAGTTTCCTTGAAAATCCAATCGGTGACGGTCTTATTATTGTTACGGCGGGAAATCTTCGCCCGACTTCGGGACTGCGAAAGCTTTTCGAAAAAGCGAAAAACGCTGCCGCACTACCCTGTTACGAAGATAATCAGGCGTCACTTGATGCGCTCATTCATGAAGTGATGCGTGAAAACGGGCTTTCAATTGATGCTGATGCAAGTTCATTTCTGCAAATGAATTTGGGAAGTGACCGTTTGGTGTCCAGAAGTGAACTTAACAAGCTTGCTCTTTACATGGGACCTCCCGATAAAAGGCCTAGCGATATGGTAAACCTCGATGACGTTGCCGCCTGTGTTGGCGACAGTGGTACCCTGAGTATTGATACCATCACCAGCGCCACCATTAGCGGCGATTTGCGCGGCCTTGATGATAGTCTATTTAAAGCCTTTAATCGCGGCGAAAGCCCGATCGCGGTGCTGAGATCGCTACTGCGTAAAATTCAACGCATGCATCTCGCGCGCGGTTATATGGATCAGGGATTCTCGGCTGAACAGGCGATGGGAAAACTGATCCCAAAAGTTTTTGCCATGGAAACCCGCCGCTTTAAGGCCGACCTTGCAAAATGGACCACCGGGCGCCTTGCTAGTGCCATGTCAATCACATCAGACGCCGAACAAGACTGCAAAACCACTGGCATGCCTGTTGAAGCCATCTGTGCCCGCGCCTGCCTTCGTATCGCTAACGCTGCAAAACGCTGACCTAAGCCAAATTTTTAATCGGAATTCCGGTTACTTCCTCACCCGTCAAATTCTCAATAGCATTGGCAATAGCTGGTTGAAGGCCAGCTTGCATTTTTTCGCCGCAACCCATGGGGTGCTCACCATTATCAAGCAGTTTTATCGACACATTCTCCGCGCCTTCACCTATGAGGGAAACTGGATAATCGTCAAAATTCCCTTGTTCAATCTGACCATCTTTGATGGTGATTTCGCCGCTTCTCATCATTGACAGGGCAAAAAAGATTGAGCTATGAATCTGTCTTTTAAAGCTTCTTGGATTTATCACCCTGCCATGATCGCCCACGACCCAAATTTTATGAACCTTGATCGTACCATCTTCTAATCTCCTGACATCTGCCATATGGGCACTGTAATACTGGTACTTAATGCCCGGCTCTCCTTCATATGCGAATGCAAAGCCTCTTGCCATGCCGTCGGCTACAGGGCTTTCGGTATCAATTTTTTGCAGTTCCGATATGACCGTGTGGGCGCGCTCATTTTCGCTAAGGAGTTCGGCGCGTAATTGGAGCGGATCCCGTCCACTATTCTTGGCCAATCGGTCGATCATCACTTCAATTGAGAAATTGGTATATCCGTGAGATATACCCCGCAGAATTCCCACAGTGATCGGTACTTTAAGGACATTAAACCCCAAATGGCGATTAGGGATTTTATAGGCCGGCTCAATACCTGCACTGCCGATAAATAGGCCACGATCTGTGCCGCGATTAGATGGGGAAAAATGATATGGACTTGTATCTATGAAACTAAGTTTACTGTTCCATGCTACAAGCTTGCCCGTATCACCCATTTTCCCTTCGATATGCATTTCGCTCATAGATCTGAAATAATCATGTTTGATATCATCCTCGCGTGTCCAGATAAGCTTGACGGGGTGGCCTGTTTTCTGTGAAACCTCTACGGCCTCTAGAACAAAGTCTTCCTGCGCTCGCCGGCCAAATCCGCCGCCGCATAGAGTTCGGTGAAAGGTTATGTCTTCTTCCGGTCTTTTTAACAATTTTGCCACTTCCTTATGGGCGAGAATCTTGCTTTGTGTCGGCGACCAAATTTCACATTTATCATCGGTGACCCACGCGGTTGTATTCATAGGCTCCATTGTGGCGTGGGCAACGAAGGGGAAACTAAAGTGCCCAGATAATATTTTTCCACCATCTGCAGACAATTCTTTTTCGGCGTCTCCAAGGACGGTTTCCTTTAACATTGGCTCGCTCAAATTTACTTTTAACTGTGCGGACAAAATTTCGGAGGATGTATTTTTAAGATCACCATGATCCCACTCAATTTTAAGAGCCTGCCGCGCTTTGCTGACTGCCCAAAAGCCATCAGCAACAACCGCTATCCCGTTGCTTACTTCAAGTACAGCAACAACGCCTTTTATTGCCATGGCCTCATCTTTATCAAATGACTTAACACGTCCACCAAACGTCGGACATCGTTCAATCATCGCAATTTTAATGTTGGGGAAATTAATATCAATTCCGTATTGTGCTGCTCCAGTAACACGCTCGTTTGATCTAAGTTGTGCGAGAGGCTTTCCGACCAAGTTCGACTGATATCGGGTTTTATACTCTGGTACTTCTGGTAGATAAAGTGTTGATAGAGCTTCGTAAAGCTCATGGTAGTGAAATTCTTTTCCGGTTGCCGGATCGGTGACTCTGCTTTTTTCGGTCGTAAGTCTTTTATGGTCTACCTGCCAGCGGCCTGCGGCGGCGAGCTTAAACCCTTCGCGTAAGGAAGCGCCTGCCTCTCTGTGGGTCGTCCAGCCAATAAAAGTGCTCGCGGCACCGACCGTAACCAGATCATCACCACCATATACTTCTGATTTAAAAACTTCGGTTTCTTTAACAGAGACCAATTTTTGCCAATCGGCGTCCATCTCGTCCAATAATATTTGTGCGAGCGACGTAACAGAACCTTGTCCCATATCGGTACGGCTACTGATAAACGTAATATCACCATTGGCGGCCATCTCAATGAACGGCATGGGGTTCGCCTTTTGTTCATCGGCGAAACTTAAGGGACCAGTGGTTGCGTAAACCATAAGAGATCCAGTAGCTGTTAGTGTGGTTTTTAAAAACGACCTTTTCGAAATATTCATGAGGGTGCTCCTTCTTTTTGAAGCTTGGCTGCACGGTGGATGGCGCGCCGCATGTCATCATAGGACCCGCAGCGGCAAATATTGGTATGATATTTGTCTATGTCTTCGTCGCTTGGGCTTGGATGATCTTCGAGGAACTTGACCGTCGCCATAATTTGACCAGTTTGACAGTATCCACATTGTGGCACATCTTCATGGATCCAGGCGCGTTGGACAAAATGGAGCTTCTCGCCTTCGGATAGACTTTCGATGGTTTTAACGTCAGCACCTGCCGCTTCGGCCATAGGAATGCTGCAGCTCCGCACTGCCTCACCATCCATATGCACGGTGCAGGCACCACACTGACCAATACCACACGCATACTTAGTTCCGGTGAGTTCTGTGTTTTCGCGGATAAACCATAAAAGTGGCATATCCTCGTCACCGTCAAATGAGTATAGATTGCCGTTTACTGATAATTCAATCATCCAAAGCCCCCCTCAGGAATAAATAAGAGTTAAATTTTTAATTGTGTGGGTTACTGAAATGGATGGTCTCTAATTGCCCCAATTGACTTGTTTTGAACCCTTAGGAAAACGTTAGAAATCAATTGTGCCGAAAATAAGGCGTGCGCGCCGGGATCGCTAACAAAAGCCATTACACATTATTATTTTATGGACGTCGTAATTTCTTGTGCTACTTTACTTAATCTATAAAAAAATAAAAGTTGGGAGTTTTAGGTGACACATGTAACTCAGGAAAAATGGTCTTCGGGAACGGCGTTCCTTCTTGCAGCAATCGGTAGTGCGGTTGGCCTTGGCAATATTTACCGCTTTCCCTATGTGGTTGGTGAAAATGGCGGCGGTGCGTTTGTTCTTCTCTATTTGGGCATCGTTATTTTCTTCGGTATTCCGCTGGTGATGACCGAGCTGACCATTGGCCGCCGAAAGCAGCTCCCACCGATCACCGCCTTTACGGAACTTTCAGAAGGCAAGAAAAGTCAGCCCTTTTGGACATTTGTCGGCTTTACCAGCATTATCACTCCGCTTGGAATTCTTGGTTTTTACTTTGTGATTGCCGGCTGGACGCTCAATTATGTGTACTCAATCATAACAGGTCAGCTCAATAACCTAGTTGAAGGGCAGACATTGCAAGTGTTTACGGAAATGCAGCAAAGCCCCGCAACACTTATTTTCTGGATGACGTTAAGCGTTCTGATCACAGCCTTTATTATTTCACGAGGTATTAAAGCTGGTCTTGAAAAGGCCGTTAATATTTTGATGCCGATGCTATTTTTAATCCTTGTCGCTCTGGTTATTTATTCCGCGTTTAACGGGGGTATGCGGGAAACATTCGAATTTATGTTTACACCGGATTTTTCAAAAATTACTGGTAAAACAGTGCTTGAAGCTGCGGGCCAAGCCTTCTTCTCATTATCCCTTGGTAGTGCAACGATGCTGGTTTACGGCTCTTACCTGCCCAAGAATGAAAGCATCCCGAAGCTTGCGTGCGGTGTGGCATTTGCTGATACTTTCGTTGCGTTGGTCGCCGGGTTTGCTATATTCCCGATTGTCTTTACCAACGGTCTGGAACTCGATTCTGGGCCAAATCTTGTGTTTGTAACCCTACCAGTTATTTTTGATCAGATGCCATTTGGTCAAGTGTTTGGCATATTGTTTTTCCTGCTTCTCGCCTTTGCGGCGATCACGTCTACCATTTCACTGTTTGAACCGGCTGTTTCCAATTTGGAAGAGCGCGGTATCTTTACTCGCCGCAAGGCATCTCTGGTGGTTGGTTTTGGTCTATGGTGTCTTGCTGCGGTTTCTGCACTTTCCATGAATGTGCTGTCGGACGTGCGGTTACTGACCTTCAGTGATACGGTTGCGAGCAAAAATATCATGGATATTCTCGAATATATGTCTGCCAATGCGATGATGCTGATCAACTCGCTATTTGCCGGTATTTTTGTCGGCTGGATTATGAAACGCAAGGATGTACTTGAGGAACTTGGCCTTGGCGATAGCCTGCTCTTTAAGTTTTGGCGGGCTGTTATCAAGGTGGTTGTTCCGGTTGTGATCGGTGTCCTCATCTTGCAACTATTCGAGCTGCTTGATCCGATTTTGGCAATGTTCTCTTAGAACTAAAAAATTTATAAGGGCGGTCCAGATTTATTTTGGGCCGCTTTTTTATTCTCCGCGTTCAAAAATAACATCGCCGCCTTTGATGACCTTAAGGGTCTGATTGCCACCGACCTGATAGGCCAGTTCAGCCGGATGTTCGATATCCCAAAGCACCATATCGGCTTTATATCCTTCTTTTAAGATGCCACGGTCATCAAGGCCAAGGGCCTTCGCCGCATTTCGTGTAACCCCGGCCAAGGCTTCTTCCGGCGTTAATTTAAACAGGGTGGAAGCCATATTGATCATCAGCTTAAGCGATAACACAGGAGCAGAACCAGGATTGCAGTCAGAGCCAATAGCGATAGGAACCTGCGCTTTACGCAGCGCTTCTATGGGCGGCAAGGCTGTATCACGCAATGTATAGTAAGCGCCGGGAAGCAACACTGCGACAGTGCCAGCTTCTTTCATGACCTTAATGCTTTTTATTGAGAGGTGCTCCAGATGATCAGCAGATAAGGCACCATATTTTGCCGCCAGTGTAGCGCCGTTTTGATCAGAAAGCTGTTCCGCGTGTAGCTTTAGTTTAAACCCAAGCTTTGTTGCGGCCTTGAAAATTTGCTCCATCTCGCCGTATGTAAACCCGATGGTTTCACAAAAACCGTCGACGGCAACGGCGAGCCGCCCGCGTTCGATGGCAGGCAACATCTCATTGATGATAAGATCGATATAACCCTCACGATTGTCGACATATTCAGGTGGTAAGGCATGAGCGCCGAGAAAGGTTGGGATAACATCAATTTTGGACATGCGGCCAAGCTTGCTTGCTGCGCGAAGCATTTTTATTTCATTTTCAACGTCAAGCCCGTAGCCGGACTTGATTTCAATGGTTGTGACACCTTCCTGCACGAACGACTTCAGTCTTTTTTGTGCGGCTTTGACAAGCTCGTCTTCGCTGGAAGCGCGGGTGGCCTTTACCGTTGATAGAATACCGCCGCCTGCAGCCGCAATTTCTTCGTAACTGGTGCCTTGCAGGCGTTTCTCAAATTCGTCGATACGGTTGCCGCCATAAATAAGGTGGGTATGGCAATCAATCAGGCCGGGGGTCAAATAGCGACCTCTGCAAAAGATGGTTTCACCAATAAAGTGATCAGGAAGTTCGTTCCTGCGGCCAATCCAGGCGATCTGCCCATTATCGCTAACAAGGGTCGCATCCTTCATCAGGCCATAAGGTTCATCGCCATCAGTCATGGTCAGTAGATTTGCATCGGTCCAGATTTTGGTGCTCATTGTGCGGCCATTTCGATTAAATTTGACAAAGGGTGAAATTTGAATAATGTTAAGTTGTATAGACAACTATATCCAGAAACAATCGCTATGAAAAGACTAAACTTCAAATCAGCACTTTTATCCGATGGATGGGCGCAGAATGTTGCCATCGATATTGATGAACTTGGGCATATTTCAGCGATCATTCCCAATCGGGATGGCGAAGGAGAGTGGATAAGCGGATATGCACTTCCCGGTATCAATAATGTCCATAGCCACGCATTCCAGCGGGCGATGGCGGGGCTTGCAGAATATTCAACCTCGTGCGAAGACAGCTTTTGGACCTGGCGCGATATTATGTACCGCTTCGCTGGGAAGATATCAGCCAAAGATCTTGAAGTGATCGCATCCCAGCTCTATCTGGAAATGTTAAAAGCAGGCTACATCAGCGTCTCCGAATTTCATTATCTCCACCGTGAAGGTGAAGATAGTCTGGCCATGTCTAATGCCGTTATAGGCGCGGCGAGAAACGTCGGCATAGCCCTTTGTCATTTGCCGGTTCTTTATATGGCGTCGGGCTTTGGTGATCAGCCTCTCAAGGCGGGACAGAAACGGTTCTCTCATAATGTTGATGAGTATCTAGAGCTTCACCGAAACCTTTCTCATCAATTACATGGCGCAATGAACCAGCATGTGGGTGTAGCCTTTCATTCTTTGCGGGCTGTTCCTGAACAGGCATTGAAAAAGGTGCTTGAGCAAAAGTTAAGCGGCCCAACTCATATTCATATTTCCGAGCAATTACAGGAGGTTAACGAGTGTGTATCCTGGTCCGGACAGAGGCCGGTGGAGTGGTTATATGATCATGCCGATGTGGATGAAAATTGGTGTATCGTGCATGCGACCCACTTGAACGAAGGGGAAATTTCAATGATCGCAACTTCCGGTGCTGTAGTGGGTCTCTGCCCGACAACGGAAGCTAACCTTGGCGACGGACTTTTCCCGCTGGCGGATTATCTGGCACAGGGCGGGAGTATCGCCATCGGTTCCGATAGTCATATTTCGGTCAGCGTATCAGAGGAGCTCAGGCTGCTCGAATATGGTCAGAGACTGAAGTATCGAGCTCGAAATATTGCCGCAAGTGATGCTGAAATTCATACAGGCACCCGTCTTTACCAAGGCTGTCTGCGTGGTGGGGCCAAGGCCAGCGGCTTCGACAATGGTGCAATTGAAATTGGCAAGCGAGCAGACCTGATCGTTCTTGATGAAAACTCACCACTTCTGGTTGGTACGCCGCAGCGGAGCATAATTGACCGCTTTGTCTTTAACGGTAACCAAAATTCTGTGAAGCATGTACTGGTCGCAGGTGAAATGATTATCAGGGACTATAAACACCAGCAGGAACAGCAAATCACCCGCGATTTTGCCGCGACAATGATGAAGTTAAAAAAACTGCTTGACTAACTTGTATATACAAGTAAATATTTGCTGACAAATTACGAAGGAAAAATGTGATGACCGTGGAATTAAAGTCAGAACCATTATACCGAAAGATTAAAAATCATATTCTTGGCCGAATTGATAGTGGCGAATGGATGGCGTCCATGCGGGTGCCGTCCGAAAATGAATTGGTAAAAGAATTCTCAGTATCGCGCATGACAACAAACCGTGCACTTCGCGAGCTGACCGATGAGGGATATTTGATCCGGGTCGCCGGTGTCGGGACCTTTGTCGCTGAGCTTAAGGCGAAAAGTAATCCGCTTGAAATACATAACATTGCCGATGAAATTCGTGCCCGTCATCACGACTATAGCGCAGAGGTTCTGAAGTGCGAAGCCGTTAAAGCCAATGATAAAATTGCTTCTTATATGAATATTGAGGTGGGGGCAGAACTTATTCATTCGCTTATCATTCATAAAGAACAAGGCATACCTATTCAGCTGGAAGACCGGCTCGTCAACGAAGATGTTGTGCCCGGTTACGGCGATCAGGATTTCACCAAAAACACACCTTATGAATATCTGATTAAGAAAGCACCACTGCAAAAAGTGGAGCACGTGGTCAGAGCCATTATGGCGACAGGGTCAGTAAAGTCCCTGCTGGATATGTCAGATAATGAAGCATGTCTGCTCATTGAGCGTCGGACCTGGACCAAGGGCCGAGTGGCATCAACAGCAAAACTTTATCATCCCGGTTCGCGTTACGAACTTTCGGGATTATTTAAGCCGGAATAACAAAAATGGGCCTCTGCGAATGACCGGATGAGCCTAAACAATTGACTTGTATATACAGGATGTCGAAATGTCAGACTTGAAAACCAATAACAGGGTTATTAAAGCCCCGACCGGGCCGGAAATTACCGCCAAAAGCTGGGCAACGGAAGCGCCCATGCGTATGCTGATGAATAATCTTGATCCGGACGTCGCCGAAAGGCCGGAAGATCTTGTTGTCTACGGTGGTATTGGCCGCGCAGCCAGAAACTGGCAGTGTTTCGATAAAATTGTCGAAAGTTTAAAGCAACTCGAAGACGATGAAACATTACTGGTTCAATCGGGAAAGCCGGTCGGCGTGTTCAAAACCCATGAAAACGCGCCGCGTGTCCTCATTGCCAATTCAAATTTGGTGCCGCACTGGGCCACCTGGGATCATTTTAACGAGCTCGATAAAAAAGGCCTGATGATGTATGGCCAGATGACAGCGGGTAGCTGGATCTATATTGGTAGTCAGGGAATCGTGCAGGGCACCTATGAGACATTCGTTGAAATGGGCCGCCAGCATTATGACGGTGACCTGACTGGTAAATGGATTCTCACCGGCGGTCTTGGCGGTATGGGCGGCGCTCAACCGTTGGCGGCAACCATGGCAGGCGCATCAATGCTGGCGATCGAATGCCGTTCTGACCGCATCGATTTTCGCATTCGTACTGGTTATGTGGATAAGCGTGCCGAGACCCTTGATCAGGCGATGGACATGATCAATCAAGCAACATCGAACGGTAAGGCGGTTTCAGTCGGACTTCTTGGCAATGCCGCGGAAATCCTTCCTGAAATGCTCGCTCAAAATATTCGCCCCGATGCGGTAACCGATCAGACATCGGCCCATGACCCGATAAATGGCTATTTGCCGATTGGTTGGACGGTCGATGAGTGGGAACGAAAAATCGAAAGCGCACCAAAAGAAGTAGAAGCGGCAGCGATCAATTCCATGTCTGTCCATGTAAAGGCAATGCTCGAATACGAAAAAATGGGAATTCCAACCTTTGACTACGGCAACAATATCCGTCAGGTGGCATTCGACAATGGTGTTAAAAACGCTTTTGATTTTCCCGGCTTTGTTCCGGCTTATGTCAGGCCGCTTTTTTGCAAAGGGATCGGCCCGTTTCGCTGGGTGGCACTGAGCGGGGACCCAGAAGATATCTATAAGACAGATCAAAAGGTTAAAGAACTTATTCCCGATAATCCCCATCTTCACAACTGGCTTGATATGGCGCGGGACCGTATCCAGTTTCAAGGGCTTCCAGCTCGAATTTGCTGGGTTGGTCTTGGTGACCGTCACCGTCTTGGTCTTGCCTTTAATGAAATGGTAAAAAGTGGCGAGCTAAGCGCGCCGGTGGTCATTGGCCGCGATCATCTTGATAGTGGATCAGTGGCAAGCCCTAACCGTGAAACCGAAAGCATGATGGATGGCTCCGACGCTGTTTCTGACTGGCCGCTCCTCAACGCCCTGCTTAACACAGCAAGCGGCGCAACATGGGTCTCACTTCATCATGGCGGTGGTGTCGGCATGGGCTTTTCACAGCATAGTGGTCTTGTCATTCTGTGTGACGGTACGGACGATGCGGCGCAGCGCATTGGCCGCGTGCTCTGGAACGATCCGGCAACCGGTGTTATGCGTCATGCTGATGCCGGATATGAAATTGCCAAGCAATGTGCCCGTGAACATGGCCTCAACCTGCCGATGCTGGAGGACGGGGCATGACCTTTATAATTAATCCCGGAAAAATGACTCTGGCGGAACTTCGAAAACTTTATAGAAACGACGCAAAAGTCGCTCTCAATGAAAACGCATGGGTCGCGGTTCGCGCGTCCCGAAAAGTGGTTGATACCATCATCGAAGAAGGGCAAACCGTTTACGGTATAAACACCGGTTTTGGACTTCTCGCGAACACATCAATTCCCGATGATCAGCTGTCGCTATTGCAAACCAACCTCGTACTTTCCCATAGCACCGGTGTCGGAAGGCCGCTCAAAGATGATGTAGTCAGGCTTATTTATAGTCTTAAAATTTCGAGCCTCGCACAGGGTCATTCTGGTATTCGGGCCTCGACCATTGAAGCACTCATAGATTTTGTAAATGCAGGGCTTATCGCCGATATTCCCAAAAAAGGGTCGGTCGGTGCGTCTGGTGATCTGGCGCCGCTCGCTCATATGACCGCAGCATTAATGGGAGAAGGATTTATCCGGCTGGATGGTGAAAAGCTTCCTGCAAAAGAAGCGCTATCAAAAGTGGGCCTAAAACCGGTAACCTTAAATTCGAAAGAAGGTCTCGCCTTCTTAAATGGTACTCAAGTGTCAACGGCACTGGCCTTAAAGGGACTTTTTCAGGCAGAGGATATTTTCGCGTCAGCCGTCGTCGCGGGGTCCATGAGCATCGATGCGTTGATGGGCAGTGTTGCCCCGTTTGATGCCCGTATTCATATTGCCCGCGGCCAGCCGGGTCAAATCGCTGTTGCGCCGCTTTATCTTGAAATGATGCAGGGAAGCGAGATTAACAAATCCCATGAAGACTGCGAAAAAGTACAAGACCCTTATTCGCTGCGCTGTCAGCCACAAGTGATGGGCGCGGCGCTTGACCTTATAAACAACGTGGCGAAAACGCTGCTCATTGAAGCCAATGCAGTCACCGATAATCCTCTTATATTTACCGACAATGGTGATGTTATTTCTGGCGGTAATTTCCATGCAGAACCGGTGGCCTTTGCTGCCGATACTCTGGCGCTGGCAATCTGTGAAATTGCGTCGATTTCTGAACGCCGACTTTCGATTATGGTTGATCCGAAAATGAGCGACCTTCCAGCATTTTTGGTAAAAAACAGCGGGGTTAATTCCGGCTTTATGATTGCCCAGGTCTCGGCGGCGGCATTGGTTAGTGAAAACAAATCACGCGCTCACCCTTCCAGTGTCGACAGTATCCCCACGTCCGCCAATCAGGAAGATCATGTCAGTATGGCAACATACGGCGCACGGCGCCTTACCGCGTTGTGCTTTAATAGTGCGACAGTTATTGCAATCGAACTACTGGCGGCGACCCAAGGCATTGATTTTCGCGCTCCCAATAAAACTTCGCAAAAACTTGGCGCCTATCACACGCTTATTAGAGAGAATGTCCCCCATTATACAGTAGACCGATTTTTTGCCCCGGATATTGATCGGGCAACACAAATGGTGCTGGCAGGCGATTTCAGCGAGCATGTCATGAAAATATTACCGAGCGGGAATATGTAATGGACGCATTTCATTTTCACCGCGGCGAAGGGCCGCTGCTTGTCAGCATGCCCCATGTGGGCCTTGAAATACCGTATGAGATAAAAGCGAACATGACCGCGGCGGCATTATCGCTCATCGATACCGACTGGTATATCGACCGTCTTTATGATTTTCTCGCCGATATGGATGTCTCGATCATTAGCGCAAAATACAGCCGCTATGTGATTGACCTTAACCGCGGTACTGACGGTATAAGCCTATATCCAGGCAAGACGGTGACCGAACTTTGTCCGATCACCACATTTGATGGTGAACCGCTTTATAAAGGCGGACACAAGCCGGATACAGAGGAACGCACCGAAAAATACTGGCAACCCTACCACGACAGAATTGCCGCTGAACTCAAACGGATCAAAGAAACGCACGGTCGCGCCATGCTATGGGATGCCCATTCCATAAAAAGCCACGTACCAGAATTTTTTGATGGCCGCTTGCCGGATCTTAATCTGGGTACCGGAAACGGTATTTCGGCGGGCCATGACCGTGTTGAAAAGCTTGACGCAATCATTTCACGCTCCGCCTATAGCTCGGCTCTCAATGGACGCTTTAAAGGCGGCTATATAACCCGTCACTACGGCGACCCCAAGAACAACATTCACGCAGTCCAACTTGAAATTTCCCAAATAACCTACATGGACGAAGCCCCCCACATCAAATTCCAAGAAGCCCGCGCAAACCAGCTACGCCCGCTTTTAAGAACGCTTATTGAGACAATGATTGAGTAAATATTCTATTTCCGAACGTCCGCTATCGACCCAAAGCGGACATTAAAGATGGACGAATATGTTAATTCTCTGCTACGGTTAAATTCCATTACTTTTTGATATGGGGGAAACCAGAATGCTGCACAATTATATCACCGTTGCGACCAGGCATTTATTCAAACATCGCCTTTATTCATTTATAAACATCATGGGTCTTTCCATCGGTATGGCTGCGTGCCTTTTGATTTTCGTCTTTGTCAGATACGAGACAAGCTATAACAATTGGATGCCTGAGGCTGAACGGGTTTACCGCCTGAATTACACCAACTTTTATCCTAATGGTGAAGATTTCGTTTGCGCCTGTGCGCCCGGCATTGCCAAGGGAGCGCTCGATAAGCGCTTTGCAGAGATAGAAAGCTCAACCCGGATTTATCAATCAGGTCAAATAATTAAAGTGGGGGATAGATCGCAAATGGAGCGCTACTGGTTCGTGGATAGCAATATTTTTCAAACCTTTAAGTTTGATTTTGTCGAAGGGGACGAAGATAGCGCTTTAAATGAATTAAATGCGGTCGTGTTATCAGAAGAACTAGCGACAAAATATTTCCCAAATCAGTCGCCGCTTGGGGAAGTCATCACGATCCCACAAGATTATATGACGGAAGATTTCAAATTTGAAACCATATCCAAGGATTTCATGGTTACCGGCGTAATTAAAGACATTCCCGAAAATAGCGAGTTTAATTTTGATATTATCATCCCACTTGATAATGATCTTTACCAATATACGGCCCCAATTTCGACGCGCTGGTTTAATACATGGGGTTTTCTTTATTTCAAATTGAAAGATGGCGTAGATCCAAATGTCATCAGTTCCGGATTGGACGGAATAGTTGCAAACGAAGTCGAGTCATTTGATGACCGAACACCTAATGAAACCATTGAATTAAGCATTGTTAACTTGCTTGATACACATTTGCATTCTGAAGATAAAAACTTTGGCGTAGAAAATGCCGGAAGCATCACACAAGTTTACACCTTCAGTATTATTGCCATGCTGGTATTGGTGATCGCTTGTATTAATTTTATGAACCTGTCGACCGCTCGTTCGATGCAGCGGGCTCGGGAGATTAGCATGCGTAAGGTACTCGGTGCAAACAGACCACAGCTTATCCGCCAATTCCTCGGCGAAAGCTTACTGGTGGCGATGATTGCGCTTGTGATTGCTGTGATTATGGTCATGGTGGCGCTACCGATGTTTAATAATATGTCTGACATGACGCTAAGTTTTAATGTTTTTATTGATCCAATGGTCATTGGGGCGATTGTTGGATTATTATTTATTATTGGTTTGGTGGCTGGACTATATCCGGCGCTTTATCTTTCCAGCTTTCGCCCAGCGGAAATTCTTTCAAGTGGAGGACTTAATGGCCAATCCGGCGGGGCGCTATTCAGAAACGGGCTAACGATTTTTCAATTTTCAATCTCTATCGCCTTGATTATTACAACGGCGGTTGTTTACGGCCAAAATATATATTCCGTAACAAAGGATTTAGGATATGAAAAGGAAAATAAGCTTATTCTATATGGTGTCCAACGCATGGAAAATAAGGAGGCAATGATGGAAGAAATCAGAAGGCTTCCTGACGTGGATATGGTATCCAATTCGCAAGCGTTTCCAACCTTTCAAATTGGTTGGCATAACGACTTTACGTTGCTTGATGAGCCAACCGCAGAAGAACAGCTGATTTCCGCAATTTCCATTGATCCTGACTTTTTTCCACTTTATAAAATTCCGATCTTGCTTGGTAGGAATTTTGACCAGACCCGTGAAATTGACAGATTATTACCGTCAGAAGACAATGAAACATACCGCCCGTCAACAGTGATCATTAATGAAACTGCGGCGCGGCAGTTCGGTTTTAGCAGTTCTTCGGATGCACTAGGTAGACTTATCACATGGGGTGGGGACCGGGACCTTGAAATCATCGGTATTGTGCCAGATTATCAATTCAATTCCAGCCATACTCCACAAAAATCACTAGTCTATATGTATTATCCAGAACAGCAATTTCATTTAAGCATTGATATTAGTGACAGTGCGGTTGAAGCCAACGTCAGACAAGATATCAGTGAAATCTGGAAACAATTTGCCCCGGCAATTGATCCCAGGCTTGAAAATCTGGAAGACCTGGTGAGACGCCAATATCTATCGGAAAACAGACAAGGGCAAATGCTGCTAAGTTTTTCGGTACTTACAGTGATAGTCGCATGCCTTGGACTTTATGGTCTGGCGGCCTTTACCGCCGAGCAACGAACACATGAAATCGCGGTTCGCAAGGTTCTGGGTGCAGAAGTTTCAGACGTTGTGAAGTTATTACTGCTTCAATTTTCAAAACCTGTTTTAATTGCCAATTTCATTGCTTGGCCCGTTGCATGGTATTTTAGCCAGGATTTCTTAAATGGCTTTACCTACAGAATTGATCTTGGGTTTTCTTATTTCCTATTCACCGGGATACTCGCGGTCGTGATCGCCTGGATTACCACAACACATCACGCTGTAAAAGCTGCAAGAACCAACCCTGCTAAGGTATTACGGTCGGAGTAATTAGCAAGAACTAAAATCAATTTTGTTAATATCGTAGATCTAGCTTTAGAATGTCTGCTTTGGGTCGTTAGCAGACACTCAGAGCGGGCTAGAGTTGCCGAAAATTACATTTATGACGAATGGCCGCTTTCGACCCAAAGCGGACGGTCACATTTCATTGTGTTGGTTACTGGATTATTATTCCGAAATAGAAAATTTCAATATTTTAGGGCAGCTAATATTTAATTATGATAGCAGTATTTGATGCTATTTTATGCAACTTTTTACAATGCCTATTCTTGGTAAATGTTTATTCACTATCACAACAATCTCCGCTCAATAACAAGTTTTTTATTAATCCTCCAAACATCGCCAAAATTCTTTTTGTGTTCATCAATTAATTCATTATGTGAGGAACAGGATTTATGGCTCGTTGCAAAAGGTGATACCCAATTTATAAACGGTGTGGGAGACGATGTTCCAATTTCATCATAACTTTTGATAGCTTGATTACTGGAATTATCAATAAGTTGCGTATATTTCCTATCAACCGAATAGCCGAAACCAGAATCTATATTTTTCTGATCACCCGATCTTATTGAATATTTCGATTTTAAATTTATTACTTTTTCTACACCAACACATTTTCCATTTATATTTTTGACTGGATACCCATAGGAAATATACCTTTGTGTTATGTTATTTAGAGCATCTTCTGCTCCTTCATATATATAGTTCAATCTTACACATTCACTCGAACCTTTCGGATAAAGGGTATATCGAAATTTTCCTGAACCAAATTCTTTAGCTAGAGGACTCATATAACTTTTATTTTCCCATTCCACAAAATCAACCCCTCTAATTGGTAAGTATTCAAAGGAGGCTCCTTCATTTAAGACTGATGTTACTATTACGTTTTTATTAATTTTATATCCAGCCATTTGGGTGCAAACCAAAGGAAATGTTATTGTTTGGTATAGATGAACTACTGTAGCCTTCGAAAAAGGAACCATAAAAAGCAGGAATATTACAGTTCTCCTGACAATTTTAACTTTTCTGCCGCCCTTCGAATTTTCCTTGTCAAAGGCAGAACGGAACCATAAATTAATTACCCATCTGATCAATGAGAACCAAAATATCAGAAATATTATGAATAAAATCCCGGTCATTCCACCTCCTTTAACATTTTATATTCCGTCACAGCTGATCGATATCCCTGTTCAGCTGCTCGTCCAATCCAGAGCCTCGCAAAATCATCACTTTGGTCTCTTCCACGTCCCTCCAGATACATCATGCCTAGCCGATACTGTGCAATGGGATGGCCTGGATTTTCAGGGCCTACTTTAGTAGCAATTTCAGAACCATGTCTCCATTGCAATCCCGATTTATGCCTTCCTGCTTCCTTATACCATTTTACTGCCCATTTATAATTCTGTTCGGTTCCAACGCCTTCTTCATAGTTGAGTGCAAGACGGTACTGCGCTTCTTCATCTTCGAAACCTGCTCGACATCTATTAAATTTAAATAGTTGTACAGGAGTAGCATCTGAAGAAAGTATGATCTTATCATTCGCTTTATTTAAATGGTTTGGAAGAACGTGAGTACATGTTGGACCTGTTGGGCCGGTGACACAGGAAGACAACAAAACAGCGCTTAGAAAAGATACAATTAGAAACTTAAATGCCATGAAATACCCCAGTCAGAAACAAACGATAATTGTAGCACGACAAAATTGCAAGTTTATTGATATTTGAATGTCTGCTTTGGGTCGAAAGCAGACGTTCGGAGATACCCTATAAGAATGAACCTCTCCACGTCAAATTTCAAGAAGGTCGCGCAAGTTGGCAACGCTCTGTATTGCTACAAATTATCGCTCGCGCAGCTGGTCTGCTATTGGCAGCCTTCTTATTCGAATCCCGCAAGCATCGTAAATTGCATTTAGCAGCGCCGGAATTGCGGGGGGTAATCCGATTTCACCGGCACCAGTAGGATGTTCAATGCTTTTGACGATATGCACATCCATTTCCGGTTCCAGATCAGCAAGGCGAGCCATAATATAGCTATCATAGTTATTGGAATAGACCTGCCCGTTGCGGTAATCGACGGATTGGTTCAAGGCAGCGCTGAAGCCATCAAGTGCGCCGCCCTCCATTTGTGCTTTAACACCAAGTCTATTGACTACGGTTCCGCAATCGATCGCGCCCGTTGCCTTTAAAATATGAAGTGAACCATCATCGTCCACGCGCACATCAACCACCCATGCAGCGTAACCACCGAAAGTAAAATGGCATGCGATGCCGCGTCCCATACCCGGTTTTCTGAGATCAGGGTTTTGCCAGTCTGCTTTTTCTGCCGCGAGATTTAATACCCCCAACAACCTGTCATGATCCACAGGAAGATTATCCCAAGTATCATATTGCGCTTTGCCCTTGCCGCTCAACAGCTTCACTCTGAAATCGTAAGGATCCTGGTTGGTTGCAACGGCGATTTCGTCCAGAAATGACTGGTTTGTAAACCCCGTAATATTTTCCATTGGACCGCGCCAAGGACCTGTTTGCAACCCTTCGACAACGGCCATTTCATAGCGAAAATTATCTATGCAGTGGGCGGGAAATGCATGTGCCGCAATGGGATTATTGTCGGCACAGAGTAGTGAATAGGTCATAGCGTCAATTGATCCACTATCATTAATCGCGGCTTTTAAAACATGACGCGCTTTGGGATTGAAATAATCTTGTTCGATTTCATCTTCTCTCGTCCAAGTCACTTTGATCGGTTCTTTTAACATATTTGAAAGCATCACCGCCTCATAGATAAAATCACGATGTGATTTTCGCCCTAAACCTGTGCCCATGCGGCAAATTTTTACGTCGATCTTGTCAATCTCAAGCCCAGTAATTGCTTTGGTTACGCGGGCAACACGGGCCGTTGTCTGGTGCCCGACGATCACTTGCGCGTTGGTCTCGGTGACGTTTGCGATGCAGTTATGGGGCTCCATACAGACATGTGCCCAATAGGGATTTTCATAAGTGGCTTCAATTATATTATCTGCTTCCACCATTACGCCATCAGGCTCACCAGACTGATAAAGTGTATCAAACGCGTCATCAGATAAAACATCGTCAAATTGCCTATCGATCCATTCGTTGCTTTTATGGGCGTTTGGCCCTGTGTTCCACACCACTTCGAGCGCATCATATGCTTTTTTGACCTCCCAGAAACTGCGCCCAATTACCGCTACACCGGTTGACATTATTCTATACTCTGTCAGCTCGTCGGGGATGCGCCCAAGGATCACCGTTGTTATGATTCCTGGCATACTTTCAATCTGTGACTGATTAAAGCGCTCGACGGATCCTTCTGAATAAGGGCTCCTTTTGATCATCGCGTGCCGCATTCCGGCTACTTTCATATCCAAGCCGAAAGTGGGAATACCTCGAACGATGTTATGGGACGCTTCGTTCTTAATATCCTTGCCGATAATGGTGAATTGATCGGGTGATTTTAGCGGTGGTATATTTTGTGACATCGGTAATTTGGACGCCACTTCAACCAATGATCCATAAGACATTTTAGTGCCAGTTTGCGAGTGATAAACGAAACCGTTCTTGCTTGTGAGTTGGTTTATAGTCACGCCCATTTGCTGTGCTGCCGCCGCTAATATTTGATTTCGCGCAATCGCACCTGCTTCTCGCATGGCAAGCCAGACTTCTCGGATACTCTGACTACCACCTGCATTTTGAAAGGTGTGGCTTTCTTCAACCCTACCGTCGCGCATTGTGACATATGGTTTTAACTTTTCCACAGTTACGTCGTTCCAATCCACGTCAAATTCTTCAGCAAGTAATATGGGAACGGCTGTGCTAACGCCTTGACCCATATCCGGAATTGGTGACCCAATAGTTATTTTATTGTCGGTTGATATTTTTATAAAAATCCCAAGGTCTGCTTCTAGCATTTCAGGATATACATTGCCGGTTATCTGCGCGAATGTTCTAAGCGGACAGCTTAAAATTAAAGCGCCAGCTACCGTCGACATTTTTAGAAAATTGCGGCGTGTTGTATTTGTGAATGACCTATTCATTTATTTATCCTCCGCAATATATCGCGCGGCTCGTTTAATCGCTTTTCTGACCCGTGAATATGTAGCGCATCTGCAAAGGTTGGTAATATTGTCGTTGATGTCTTCATCGGTGGGTTTGGAAAAGTCCTTCAAAAAAGAAGCAGTAGCCATAATCTGGCCGGACTGGCAATAACCGCACTGGGCGACGTCTTCTTCTATCCACGCACGTTGGACAGCGTGTAGCTGATTATTTTGCTCCAGCGCTTCTACAGTTGTAATCTGCGCATTTTCAACGTCTTTCATCTGAACGACGCATGATCGAATCGCCTGACCATTTATATGGACAGTGCAGGCTCCACACTGGCCTATGCCACAACCAAATTTTGCCCCGGTCAGGTTCACGTCTTCGCGTAGATACCAAAGAAGTGGCATGGTACCGTCGCCGTCAAATTGATGCGCACTACCATTTATTGTCAGTTTAACCATGATAAAATACTCCATCATTCAAGGGTGTTATATACAGTTTCACATTTTTGGTAGTATTAATTTTAGGGGGTGTACAGTCTTTGAGGACGGAAATGCGTTAAGCGGTTTTTATCGCGCGTTAAGCGGTCGCAATGGGTGCTATCGCTTCAATTATTTATTCGGTCTCGTAATGGTTTATGGTACCGACGACTGACTGCCAAGCTTCGGCCACTTTTCATCAAAACCATGTATCCGTCAGGCCCTTCATTAAGCGCCTGCATAAAATCAAGATTTATGGCGTGAGATCTGTGAATACGAACAAATAAAGTGGGATCAAGTAATTGGACCAGCGAGGTCAGGGGTTGTCGATGGATATGAGTTTTTCCAGATGCTGAAATACATAAATAATCGCCAGCAACTTCAATAACTTCAATTGAATTCACATCAATCATGCTTATGCTGTTTGTATCTTTTATCCCTAAACGTTTTAGAAAACCCTTGTTTTGCGGCTCTGGCCTTAGGGCCGATTCCGATTGCTCATTACTCGCGAGCTGGTGCCTTATTCGCTTTAAAGTTTCTAAAAAAAGTAAATCGCCTATCGGTTTTTGCAAGTAATCGAGCGCGTTTACCTGAAAGGCGTCGATGGCATATTGTTCATATGCCGTTACAAAGATAATCAGTGTATTTGAACGCGATGACAGTTCACGAGCGGCATCAATTCCTTTTAAGCCCGGCATATCAATATCAAGAAATATCACATCAGGGTTCATCCGGTCGACGAGAAGCAGGGCATCATGCCCGTTATCTGCCTGTCCACAAACTTCAAAATCGGCTTCATCTGCTAGTCTTAGGATAATATTTTCCCGCGCTAGCAGTTCGTCGTCGATTACCAACGTCCGGATCATGATGATTTGACCTCATTTATATCAATATTTATCGTTACCATATATTCATCCGGCTCTTGTTTATGAATATCCAAGTGGGCGCGTCCATCATAAAAAACATCAAGGCGTGCGGCTGTGTTTTTAAGTCCTATGCCCAGACTTTCGCTATGTGAATCCGCGAAAGTTGAGGACCCATTGCAACGATTGATAACCGAAATCGTGAGGCAATCATCTAAAATTGTGGTTTTGATTTCGATGACACCCCCATGAAGGCTATTGCTTATGGAATGTTTTATTGCGTTCTCAATCAACGGCTGCAAAATCAATCGAGGAACAAGAATATTGTCGGCTTCATTTGTACAGTCAAAAACTATTTCCAACTTATCGCCAAACCTTATTCTCTCGATCTCAAGATAGCTTCTGGCGTTTTTAATTTCACTTTCTAAAGAACAGCTGTAGCTCGTCGTATCCTTAAGCGACTGTCTTAAATAGTCACTGAGCCTAGCGACCATTTCCCTCGCATTATCGGTATCTTTTTTGATCAGCAACGTATCGACACTATTTAGAACATTAAAGAGAAAGTGTGGGCTAATTTGTTGATGCAACTGCTTTATTTGTGCTTCGCGGGCTTGCAGTTCTGCGTTTATAGCGCGAGTTTGCTGATTTTTATATTTAAAGTAATAAGCAATCAGCAAGTAGCCAATGCTCCATGCGAGAAGTTGTATAACCGACGACATTCCGCCGATGATATATCGAAAGAAATGTAAATTCTCAGGCGGTGCAGCATCAATATAATGAAAATCAATATAATTGAAGCAGAACCGCCAGATGATGGCGATTGACGCGGAAGCGATAATAGCAGCTGCAAACTGGACATAGAAATTATTGTCTCGAAGTTTCCAGTAAATGATTGCTAAAAGCGACGAACTGATAAATCCACCACATATATAGACCAAATACCAAACGGCGGTCGGTGGCACATAGTAATCGTATCCCAGCCAAATTAGTCGATAAATAATTCCATAGCTTACCCACAGGGCCAATTGAACGACATAGAAAGTATGTTTGAAAGGATTGAGGATGTCATTTTCGATGTCTATCATGAACAGGCAGCCTATTGATTTTTACTCTGGATGATTAGCTGATATTGCGCTTTTTGTCTTTTGGGTCAAGAAAAAGAGTTTTTACGTTTGACGTTTCTAACGCCAAACCCTAAGTAAAAATACCAAACATAAATTCTCAATTAGCTTGTTAGGCTGCTTTGGATTGGCGGCAGAATTGGGACATGATAATGGTCATGTTGTCGAAACAATAATTAACTAAATATGATAGTGTTGAACGACAATATCCAACTCAATACGAACATTTATAGCATCATACAATAAGCTTAACGCCATCCGTGGAGCGGCATATGTAAGTCGTTGATATTAAGCTTGTTTTTGCTTCATATTGTCTGTCGATAGCGTCCTGAACATCGGTGATCAGGTTGTCAGGTAAAAGCGCGATCACACAGCCGCCAAATCCGCCGCCGGTCATTCGCACGCCGCCTTGTTTGCCGACAACAATATCGATAATTTTGACGAGGAAATCAATTTCTGGCGTTGTTATTTCGTAGTGATTGCTCATGGAGTGGTGACTTTCAGCCATCAGCTTTGATATCCGTGCAGTGTTCCCTTCATCAAGCGCCGAAACCATGCCGACGACGCGGTCATTCTCCGTTAGGACATGCTCCACGCGTTTAGCGACACGCGGCGGCAGAATGTCCACGCGCTCCCGAAATTGTCGTAGCGAAATTTCCCGAAGCGAGTTTATCCCCAACAGGTCTGCGGCCATTTCGCAGTCTCTTCGCCGATCATTGTAACCACTATTTGTGAGCTGCCTTTCCACATTTGAGTTGACGATCATTAAACTCAGAGACGGTGGTATTGACACGGAATTGATATTTAGGTCCTGACAATCGATCATGAGGGCATGGCCCTTTTGACCACATGCGCAGCTGAGTTGATCCATAATCCCACACGAAAGGCCGACATATTCTATTTCAATTTTTTGCCCTAAAATTGAAATTTCTGTTTTGCTCAAATCAAGTTTAAATAACTCACTCAATGTATTTAAAAGCGCGACTTCCAGCGAAGCCGATGAGCTCAAACCGGCGGCTTTAGGGATGTTCCCGCTAATGGTGAGGTCACAACCTAAGACGGGATAGCCGCTTTTCTTAAGTATGTGAAAGGCACCCCGAATGTAGTTTTTCCATTTGGCACTATCCGAAGGTAAAATTTCAATTTGAGGATCAAAATGATCAACATCACCATCAAAATCAAGGGCAGTGACAGATACAGAGCCGCCGTCATTTGCGGTGCCACTGACACAGGTAAAGAAATCGATGGCAGCGGGGAGGACAAAGCCATCGTTATAATCGGTGTGCTCACCGAGTAAATTGACACGTCCCGGCGCTAAACTTGTGTGAGATGCTGGTTTTCCGTAGAGAGTTTGATGAGCAGATTGAACTTTTTCAATAAGACGCGCACTATTCATTTGGCGTCCTGCGTATAGTGAACAGGTGAAGATTTACGAAGCATGTCTGCTGCTTGTTCGGGGGTGATGTCACGCTGTGTTTCGGCAAGAAGTTCATAGCCAACCATAAATTTTTGGATCGTCGCCGAGCGCAGTAACGGGGGATAAAAATGTGCATGCATCAACCAGTGACCGGGCGTAAGTCCGTCCGATGGTCGGCAATGCCACCCCATGCTATAAGGAAAAGAGATATTAAACAGGTTATCGTAACGAATTGTCATTTCTTTCAGGATTGCCGCCAGCGATTGTTTCTGTTTTTTATTCAAATCAGTCATATGGGTAACATGTGTGCGCGGCATCATTAGAGTTTCAAATGGCCATGTTGCCCAGTAGGGAACCACGACGACCCAATCGTCATTTAGACAGACAACACGTTCTTTTTTTTCTATTTCATCCTCGAGATAATCGAGCAGAAGAGGTTTATTGTGAGAGGAAAAGTAAGCATTCTGTTGATTGTTTTCCTGCTCAATCTCACTAGGTAAATGATTGCTTGCCCACACCTGCCCGTGGGGATGAGGGTTTGAGCAACCGTTAATTTCCCCTTTGTTTTCAAATATTTGCACCCACTGATATTTTGCCTCAAGGTCGGTGTAGAGCATGCACCAGGCATCGATTATCTTCTCAATTCCGTCTAGCTCCATTTCAGGCAGGGTTTTGCTATGGTGCGGCGAATAACATAGCACTTTGCATTCACCACTGATGACCTCAGCGCGAAACAAAGGATCTACGGTCTGTACCTGTAATTCGCTTTGCCTTAGCGCTGAAAAGTCATTGTCGAAGATAAAACAGTCTTTGTAAATTTCGTTTGTTACGCCAGAGATACGTTTATTTCCAGCGCAAAGATAACAATCCGCGTCATGGGCCACGTGCGATGATGCAGGTGCGGTCTCAATTTTCCCATTCCAAGGTCTGTTCGCACGGTGAGGGGAAACAAGAACCCAACTGTCGCTTAATGGATTGTATCGACGGTGTGGAACACTATTTAAGGAGGCTTCACTCATAAGTGGGACTATCTCTTTATTGACCAAGCCTAAACCTAATCATCCCGAGCATCATTGTCAAAGCGGACGGTATATGAAATAGTTGCATAAAACAGTAAGAATAAATAGGGAATAGGGAAAACGGCATGCTACTGGAAACTACGGATATGGCAATTGTGGTGGCATATGCTATTTTCATTATTGTTATAGCGCAATATGTGAGCCGCGAAAAAGCAGGTCATGTCAAAAATACTAAAGATTATTTCATGGCAAGCAAAGCTCTGCCGTGGTGGGCGATCGGTGCATCGCTGATTGCAGCAAATATATCAGCGGAACAAATTATCGGAATGTCAGGTTCCGGTTATGTTGTCGGGCTTGCAATAGCGTCTTATGAATGGATGGGCGCCATAACCCTGCTGATCGTCGGAAGGTATTTCTTGCCTATTTTCCTTCACAATCAAATTTATTCCATGCCGCAATTTCTCGAAAAAAGATATGATGGTCGCGTGCGCCTGATCATGGCAATATTCTGGTTGGGGCTCTATATTTTTGTTAACCTGACTTCAATTTTATGGCTTGGGGCTCTTGCGGTCAATACAGTTACCGGAATTGAACTCACCTATGGTCTGATACTTCTGGGCAGCTGCGCAGTCGCATATTCATTGTACGGTGGGCTTAAGGCGGTTGCACTTACAGATATAATTCAAGTGGTTTTGCTGGTATTTGGTGGATTGATGGTTGCGTCAATAGCGCTCGGCCAAATTGGCGGAGAGCAGGGAATTTGGGGCGGATTTAATGAACTGACACGGAGAATGCCTGAGAAATTCGATATGATCTTATCATCCGATAACCCTTACTATAAGGACCTGCCCGGACTTTCGGTTTTGATCGGTGGCATGTGGATGATGAATTTATCTTATTGGGGCTTTAATCAATATGTAATTCAAAGGGCACTCGCCGCCAAAGATATTCATGAGGCACGAAAAGGTATCGTTTTTGCAGCATTTTTAAAAATTCTTATGCCGATTATCGTCGTGTTACCCGGTATAGCTGCCGCCCTTCTTGTCTCTGATTTATCAGCGCCTGATCAGGCCTACCCAGAAATGATGAAGCTATTACCCGTTGGCATAAAAGGACTTGTTTTTGCCGCCCTCATCGCCGCAATTCTATCGTCCCTTGGCTCAATGATGAATTCGATATCCACCATTTTCACCATGGATATATATAAATCAATGAACAAAGGTGCTGATGAAAAAAAGTTGGTTATGATTGGCCGTGGTGCCGCATTGACGTCCATGTTGATTGCGATTTTAATCGCCAAACCATTGCTGGGGAACTTCGCCCAGGCATTTCAGTTTATTCAGGAATTTACGGGCTTTTTTACGCCGGGAATTGTTGTGATCTTTATGCTAGGATTGTTTTGGAAAAAGGCTACAGCAAATAGCGCACTTGTAGCAGGGATAGGATCCTTTATCTTTTCAGTGGTTATGCGCCAATTATGGCCGGAAATACCCTTTCTTGATCGGGTTGGCATCGTATTTTTACTCTGCGGTGCCTTGGCGGTCTCTCTCTCATATCTGGCCCCACAGTCCCTTAAAAATAATACAATAATAGCGGTAAATGAGGAATATTCGTCAAAAGCTTCCTTTAAAATAGGCAGCGCCTGTGTTATCGCGATGATTACGACCCTATACATTATATGGTGGTGATTTCGACCGTCTGTTACTTTACGCTTTAATAAAACTCACCAGATTTTTGATTTTATAGGATAAAAAATATGAAAAAACAATTTAAACGCAAAACTCTATTAAACCTTATAGCACTGCCAATTCTTATAGTAGGCGGACATTCAATCGCCCAGGAAAACGTGCCCGACTTTACCCGAATACAGCCGGATACTTTTGGTGGCAACATGGCATTATCCAATGCATGGGGTGATTATGATAATGATGGCGATCTGGATTTGGTTATATCATTCAAAACGGGCGATGTGAGGCTTTACAATAATGAACTCGGTGGCTTTACGAATGTCGGACCAGTTCTTGGATTACCAACGGATGGCAAAGAACGTCGGTCAATTGCGTGGGGTGATTATAATGCCGATGGATATCTTGATCTTTACATCGGTAGTAATCGTCACGGAAACGAACTATATCGGAACGATAAATCACAGGGATTTAAGGAAGTTTCAAGGCAGATGCGTGTCGATATTCCTAAAGTCAGTGCTCGGCAAATCAGCTGGATTGACTATGATAATAATGGAACCTTAGATCTTTTCGTCGCCGATAGAATTGGGCCCAACCTTTTATTTAGCAACGACGGTGAAAAATTCTCAGATGTCAGCATGGAGACCGGTTTAGCAGATCCGCGTGCTACTGTCGGCGCATGCTGGTTCGACTATAATCGCGATGGTTTGCTTGATCTGTTTTTAGCAAATCAGGGTGAAGGCAAAGATGCGCTCTATAAAAACGAAGGCGGCACGTTTACCGATGTTGCTGGGGAGCTTGGTATGGAAGGCGGACCCCGAATTCGCAGTGACGGGGGCGTAGACTGTGCCGTCGCAGACTATAATAATGATGGTCACCTTGATTTGTTCGTCGCGACATACGGTATCAACAAGCTTTATAAAAACAACGGTGATGGTGGTTTTGATGAAGTAAGCAACGAAATGGGTATCGACGGAAATGATCATATGGTGGGGTCGAGTTGGGGGGATTATGACAATGATGGTTTGCTCGATCTTTTCGTGGCCGGATATCATAATATCGACGGTGTAAGATCGCCACATGACCGACTTTTCCATAATGAAGGCGATCATTTTACCGAAATTGAAACGCACGGAACAGCACTAAGTGGTGCTGATCATGGCATTCAGTGGGCCGATTTTGATAATGATGGTGATTTGGATATTTCCCTAACCGAGGGATATAATATTGCAGGGCGCCATCCTGTTGCCCGAAACAATCTTTCTAAAGAAGTCAGAGCAAAATCACTACAGGTGATGGTCGCCGATAAGAATGGCATTTTCAATCGCGCCGGTTCCGAAGTAAGAATATTTAATATGGACGGAAAACTACTTGGCCTGCGGATGGTTTCCACGGGTGACGGCTACAACAGTCATAGTAATCAACCTGTTCACTTTGCATTACCTGATCAGAATGAGGTTAATGTGGAGGTTACATTTCTGACTGAAAAGGGGCGAAAAAAACAAATCGTACAAAGTGTAAAACCAACTGATTATGTTGGAAAGTCACTCACGATAGAACAAGAATAAAAGATCGAAATAATTACTTATAAAAATATGGAGGTAAGAGCTATGCTCAAAAAACTCACGATACTATTCGTCGCGGCAAGTTTTGCCATTTCGAATATTGCTATTTCTTTTGCACAAGAACAACCATCTCAACCCTTATTTGAATATAGTGAAATTAATCACCCTGTGATTGGCAAAAATGGCATGGTTGCCAGTCATAACGCGCTTTCAAGCGAAATAGCAGCCGAAATTATGGCTAACGGTGGCAACGCAATTGATGCTGGGGCCGCTATTGGTTTTGCTCTGGCTGTAACATTACCTCGTGCAGGGAATGTTGGTGGGGGTGGCTTTATGCTTGTCCATGTTGCCAAACTAAACAAAACAATAGCCATTGATTTTAGAGAGACTGCCCCCGGGGGCGCACACAAAGATATGTTTTTTGATGAAAACGGCGAAGTTGCTGCTATGGACCCGTCATACCGTTTCTCGCATAAATCATCTGCTGTGCCGGGTTCGGTTGCAGGTCTTGCCCATATTGTTGAAAACTATGGCACAATGACCCTCGCAGAAGTGCTGGCACCAGCAATTCGCCTAGCCCGTGACGGCATAATCGTGACGTATGATTTAGCGTCTGATCTTGCGAGAGCTGAGCATCTCAAAACAAACCCAGCAGCACTTAAGAAATTTTTTAAAGCTGACGGATCAAATTACGAATTTGGTGAACTCTTCAAGCAACCAGACCTTGCATGGACATTATCGGAAATCGCAGAGCATGGTATTGATGCATTCTATAAAGGAAGTATCGCCAAAAAGATTGTTGCAGATATGGAAGCCCATAACGGTATAATCACGATGGCAGATCTCGCAGCTTACAGGGTTGTTGAGCGTGAACCTGTCCGCGGCACCTTCCGTGGCTATGATATTGCAGCAGTTCCGGCGCCAAGTTCAGGCGGCACCCATGTCATTCAGATGTTAAACATCCTTGAAAATTTCCCACTTAAGGAAATGGGACCAGGCAGTGCTGATGCTTTACATGTGACCGCGGAAGCAATGAAATTGTCATATGCAGATCGAAGTAAATATTTGGGAGATCCTGATTTTGTTGAAATACCAACAAAGGCCTTGGTCAGTAAAGACTACGCAAAATCGTTAGCCGCAAAAATTAACATGGAACGAGCCACGCCTTCTGAGGAAATAGCCCCTGGCAATCTCGCTATCTACGAAAGCGATGAAACAAATCATTATTCAGTGGTGGATAGCGAAGGTAACATGGTCGGAAATACGTATACGTTAATGTTCTCGTTCGGGTCAGGTGTTGTCATTGAGGGGACTGGCATTTTGATGAATAATAACATGGGTAATTTTACTTTAAGGCCTGACATTCCGGATGCATTTGGTTTGATGGGGAGCGAAGATAACATGATCAGCCCATTGCGCCGTCCCGTAAGTTCTATGTCACCGGTTCTTGTTTCTAAGGATGATAAACCTTTAATGATGACGGGTACGCCTGGGGGATCAAAAATCATCAGTGCAAATATGCAAATGGTGCTTAATGTGCTCGAATATGGAATGAATATCGGTGATGCCTCGGTCGCGCCTAGAATTCATCATCAATGGTTTCCTGACCAGCTGCTGCTCGAAAGCGGCATAAGCCCGGATACTATAACTTTATTACGTCAAAAAGGCCATAAAATCAACTTCAGCAAATCAAGCGCAGGCATGGGAAGTTTACAAACGGTGATGTCTAAGGATGGTATGTTTTACGGCTATTCTGACCCAAGACGCCCAGGAGCAAAGGCCGTAGGTGTCGAGTAATAGGACTTATTTGAAAAAATATTAAATAGAGGCCATTAGATGTAGATTTTGGCCTCTATTTTCCCAATCATCCGTTTTAGGCCGCAAGCTGTCAGTCGGAAACAAGAACTACCAGGCAAGTATCATATTATTGAAACAATGATTGAATAACCGATTAGAGTTTTTTATGATGGGGAAATCAGTGATCAATATCGGATTAGGTTATGCAAAATATTTTCGTACAGATTAAATGTGAGCTAGGCGAAGTTTACAGCGTTGCTGAAGGTGTCGTCGATAATGTGGAAGAAGCGGAGGATGTTTATTCAATCTCCGGCGCATTTGATTTGATGGTAAAATTTCATTTGGGCGATGATGTTGATATCGGTCGTTTCGTTAATGAGAAGGTCCAAACCATCCCCGGCATCAAAGATACCTTCACCATCATGACCTTCAAGGCGTTTAAGTAATTTAATAATTTCTGACCTAGGTCAATTAATTAATTCCAGCTTTGCTTATAAAGACGGTATGAATCAGGAAAATATAGTACCAAAACATACGGATGTGGTGCGGCCAAAGCGCCTGCCACGTTACACCAGTTACCCAACGGCGCTCGAATTTGACGCTCTGGATGCGAAAACTCATGACGCTTGGCTTAGATCGCTGCCTATGTGCGAGCCGATCAGTCTTTATTTCCATATTCCATATTGCGAAAAATTATGCTGGTTCTGTGGTTGCTTCACCACCATCAGCAATAAATACGGCCCTGTGGAAACATTTCTTGATGTTCTCAAACAGGAAATAAGACAGACGGCAAAAAAAACCGGACGCCTTAAAGTAAGTCATATTCATTTTGGTGGCGGATCGCCGTCGATACTTGAAGCAGACGATTTTGCCAGCCTGATCGAGGTGGTAAAAGAATGCTACAATATCGATGAAAACGATGAATTCGCGGTGGAAATTGATCCGCGTACTGTGGACCGCGACAAAATATTTTCCTACGCGAAGGCGGGCGTGAACCGGGTCAGTCTCGGCATTCAGGATTTTAACGAAAAAACACAAGTTGCCATCAACCGTGTCCAACCAGTTGAATTGATCACGGAAAATATGCAAAGCTTTAAGGACGCGGGTATTGACCACATCAATTTTGATCTGATTTACGGGCTTCCTTATCAGACGCTGGATACGATCAAAGCCACAATCGAGCAAACCCTGAAATTTCAACCAAGTCGGATTGCACTGTTTGGTTATGCCCATGTGCCGCATATGAAGAAGCACCAAAAAATGATCGAGGATCATGCTATCCCTGATCAAAAAGAGCGACAGGCACAGTTTGAACTTGCAAGCCGAATGCTTACTGAGAATGGCTACCGTTCTATCGGTCTTGATCATTTTGCCCTGCCAGACGATCATCTGTTTGTCAGCTTCGATCAGGGAAAATTAAAGCGAAATTTTCAGGGCTACACAGAAGATAAGGCGGATACGCTTATTGGTTTTGGCCCGTCAGCCATCAGCAGTATGCCAGATGGTTATGCGCAAAACATACCAATGATTAGGCCGTATCTGGATAAAGTATCTGCGGGTCAATCACCGGTGGTTCGCGGGCTTTCCGTGACAGCGGAAGATAAAATGTTCCGCGATGTTATTTCTACGCTCATGTGTTATTTCGCTGTTGAGCCACTTAAAATAGCCAGCGCACACGGTATTGATTATGATTTTGAAAGGGAATTCTCCAATCTTAATAAGCTCGTGTCTGCGGGATATATGGAAAAAACTGGGCTTCGCTATAGCATTACGGAAGCGGGCGAGCTTTACTTACGGGCGATTGCGACGGTGTTTGACCAGTATTTCGACCAGACGTCCGATATTATTGATCGCTGCATTCACGAAAGTGAAGGTTAAGGCTGACCTTCTAAAACGTAGCGTGTGAGTTTTTCAAGAATTCTGTCCAGCGCGTCCCGTTCTGAAGCTGACAGGCTTTCAAGAACGTCTTTTTCATAAGCCTGAACCAGCGGTACAATGTTTTCGTATGTTTTCTGTCCGTACTCACTTAAACACAGTTGCGAACGTCGTTTGTCTTCGCTGGCAAATTCGCGTGACACCAGGCCTGCTTTAATCATACTATTTATGGCGCGGCTGACGGCGACTTTATCCATGGCGGTTTTTTCAGCGACAAACGCCGCAGATACGCCGGATGAAATACCAAGAACCGCCATCACCCGCCATTCAGTGTGGGCAATGCCATGCTTTTCGGTATATAGTTTGGCAAGATCCTGACTGATCATATTGGTAAGATAAGAAAGTCGGTACGGTAAAAATACGTCCAGATGCAGATCAGATTTTGGCATTTATCTTTTTTCTCGTTTGGTCTTGCTATTAGTTTCAATTGTAACTATTATAAGGTCATAAAAGAATTTCGTCAAGTGTAACTAAATTGAAAGAAAGCGCAACAATATGAAACTCGCATCTTTAAAACACGGCAGGGACGGCAAACTTGTCGTTGTCTCAAAAGATCTCTCCAAATATATCAGTGCTGAGGGGGTCGCGCCAACCATGCAGGCGGCTCTTGATAATTGGGCTGATTGTGAGAGCGAGCTTACCGCGCTTTATGACGGCCTTCAGTCGGGGGCCATTTCCGGTTCAGACTTTGATCCAACACGTTGTGATGCACCGCTTCCGCGCTCTTATCACTGGGTTGATGGTAGTGCATATGTTACCCATGTTGAGCTAGTCCGAAAAGCCCGCGGTGCCGAACTACCACCAAGCTTTTGGGAAGATCCGCTTGTTTATATGGGTGCGTCCGATGCTTTTATCGGCCCTCATGATGACATCCGCGCTGGCTCCGAAGACTGGGGTATTGATCTGGAAGCAGAAGTGGCAGTAATTACAGATGATGTCCCCGCAGCCACAACCGCTGAAGAGGCCGGCAAGCATATCAAACTCATATCGATCCTTAATGACGTTTCGCTTCGTAATCTTATCCCGGCTGAGCTTGGCAAGCAGTTTGGTTTCTACCAGTCGAAGCCATGGACCGCTTTTGCCCCGGTTTTTGTCACCCCGGATGAGCTTGGCGACGCCTGGGACGGCAAAAAACTACATCTCCCGCTTCATGCAATCTTAAACGGTACAAAAATTGGTTCCCCCAATGCTGGGATTGATATGACGTTTGATTTCTGTCAGCTAATTGAACATGCTGCAAAATCTCGTGATCTTGCGCCGGGGACCGTTGTTGGCTCAGGTACCGTTTCAAATAAAGGATCAAAAGACGGCTCCTGCTGTATCGCTGAAATAAGATGTCTAGAGACCATAGCTGACGGGAAACCTAAAACACCATTCATGAGTTTCGGTGACCGCGTTGAAATTGATATGTTCGATAAAGACGGCAAGACAATTTTCGGCCGCATCGATCAAAAAGTGGTCAGGTTTTAGTTTAAGGCTTAAAGTCAAATGCGAACCGATAAACCTGCCCGTCTGGACGAATTGATAATTGCCGACTAGTATATCTTAAAAGACACCGTAAAAATAGCGGTGCGGTTAAGATTATGCTTAAGGGAGGGAAGAAACAATGTCCACCGGTTTGCTCGCGGTTCTATCGCTACTGCCCATAATTTCCGTTGCCGTATTTTTGGTTATTTTACGCTGGCCCGCGAGCCGCGCGATGCCAATATCTTATTTGGTGGCCCTCGGTTTGGCGCTCCTCGTGTGGCAGGTGCCATTTGTTAAAGTCATGGCCGCGTCTCTTAATGGCCTCGTCGATGCGATAGAACTTATTTACATCATATTTGGAGCAATCCTTTTACTGAATACCTTACAGGAAAGCGGTGCCATTCAAACAATCCGCAGAGGGTTTTCTGACATAACCCCCGACAGACGCATACAAGTCATCATCATTGCTTGGTTATTTGGTTCTTTTATTGAAGGATCGGCAGGATTTGGCACTCCTGCGGCGGTTGTCGTCCCGCTTATGGTTGGTCTTGGTTTTCCTGCAATGGCTGCGGTTGTCGCTGGCATGATCATTCAAAGCACACCGGTATCGTTTGGTGCTCTTGGCACGCCAATGCTAACGGGCATATATACAGGACTTTCTGGCGATGCCGAAGTGCTTGCCTATTCACAAAGTCTCGGACTTGACTGGCTGGATTTTATTGCTTTCATTGCCGCCAAGGTAGCAATCCTCCACGCTGCGGCAGGAACGTTTATTCCGCTAATACTCGTTTCATCCATGACTTACTTTTTTGGTAAAAACAACTCTTTCGTAGAAGGGCTTAAAATCTGGAAATTTGCCTTATTCTCTGCGTTCGCGATGACGGTACCTTATCTCCTTGTTGCTCAATATCTGGGCCCTGAGTTTCCATCGCTTTTCGGTGGTTTAATTGGCCTCGCAGTGGTTATATATGCCGCTAAAGCTGGATTTCTTATGCCAAAGGAAGATGACATTTGGCGGTTCGACGATAAAGAAAACTGGAACCCTCATTGGATCGGGCAATTTGAGATTAAAGAAACAGAAGTTCGCGATAAACCCATGAGCATGGCCAGAGCGTGGCTTCCTTATATCATTGTTGCTGCATTACTCGTGCTCACCCGATTGCCGCAGCTTCCGTTTTCATCAATGCTGCGCGGTGAATTTTCAACATTTACAATAAGCAATATATTTGGCACCGGACTTGGACAGGCAGTCCAGCCTTTCTATACCCCCGCCGCGCTTTTTGTCACCGTTTCGATCATCACTTATTTTATTCATGGCATGGACGTTAAATCGTATGCTCGCGCTTGGAAGACGTCGGCAAAAACCATTCTTTCGGCTGGCGCCGCGCTGGTCTTCACTGTTCCTATGGTGCAGGTATTCTTAAATTCAGATGGCGGCGCAGCCGGGTATGAACAAATGCCTATCGTTCTCGCTGAGGGCGTGGCCGCTTTAGCGGGCACCGCATGGCCGTTCTATTCTACATTCATTGGCGGCCTTGGGGCGTTCGTTGCCGGAAGCAATACGGTAAGCAATATGATGTTCTCGTTATTCCAATTTGGCGTTGGTGAAAGAATTGCCGCCGATCCTACATGGATCGTCGCCTTACAAGCGGTTGGCGGCGCTGCGGGCAATGTCATTTGTGTGCATAATGTCGTTGCCGCTTCCGCTGTTGTCGGACTTGTTGGACGCGAAGGCGAGGTGATCCGAAAAACACTTCTCGTGTTTATCTATTACGCGCTCTTTACTGGTTCAATTGGCTACGGCATTATTTCTTTTGGTACAGCGGGGCTATTAAATACTGGCTTTATCATTGCGGCAACTATTGTTTTAGCAGCCTGCGCCATTATCATTAAATACGGCAGCGCTAAGAATGTCTAAGCGCGGCATGATTTTCCGCCAAATTAAAGCCGCTCAAGCACAGCCGCGAGCGCGTCAAGTGAGCTGTAGCCCAGTTTGATGCTGCGTTCAGGGGACCAACCTGTTTCCGGGTTTGGGCTATCTGATGTGTCTTTGAAGGGCATTTCAAGGGTCATGGCAACAGCGTCAAAGCGGTGGGCGATCTGGTTGGTGCTCATGCCGAGATTGCCGGTGCCGGGGGCGCTTTTTTTATACCCTTTTTCATTTTGAAAGTCGGGATTTACTTTTTCCAGTTCACGGCCAAACATATAGGCAGTATCAAGATTATATTGGTTAAGATCCGGTACCCCTTCAAAACAAGCTATGAAATTAAAGGGCAGCGCTTCGTCGCCGTGACAATCAAGCGAAAAATCAAGTCCCTTTTCGTCCATTTTATTGCGAAGGTGGTATACTTCCGGGCTGACGGCGGGATTAGGGTCATCCCAATCACGGTTCAAATTCTGACCCTTGGCATTGCAGCGAAGATGCCCGCGGATACTTCCGTCGGGATTGACATTGGGCATCACGTAAAACACACATTTGTTTAGAAGCTCGCGGCTCAGCGCATCTTCATGATCAAGCAGGCGAGAGAGTATCCCTTCGGCCATCCATTCGGCCATGCTTTCGCCGGGATGCTGGCGGGCAATAATCCAGATCTTTTTCTTTTCTTCACCCTCTTCACCAATGGTCAAAAGGTCAAGGTCACGGCCGTCGCAGCTTTCGCCGATCACTTCGAGACGTACATTATCATTCATCGCGGCGCTCGAGACCAATTCCTGGTGACGGTCATAACTATAAGGTGCGAAATACGCATAGTAGACGCTGTCGGTTTCCGGCACATGTTGTATAGTCAGCGTTCCATTTTTAAAAATGGTGCTGACGCGAAACCATGTTTCATGGTCATAAGAGGCGACCGCCTGATAATTTTCCCAACCACCCGGATAAGCGGCGCCCGCCGCATTTTCAATGTTAAGGGCACAGAGTTGATCTTTGGCGCCGGTGAGGCGAAAATGAAACCACTGATAGAAATCAGAGTTGTTATCTTTATTGATCGAAAGGCGAATGTTGCCGGGCTTGGTGGCGTCGATGACATTTATATTGCCGCTATCAAAATTACTGCTGATTTTCATGATGGTCTCGCTTCGTTTGTTATTTGATGATTTATAATCCTATTTTGAAAAAACGTAAACGTGACTTTTCACTTTTCTTCTGGCAAAGTATCAAAAATCAAAAATAGTAATAGGGAACACGGATGTCTGACGAACTTGATGATATGTATAGAGGCTCACAAGAACGCAATTTTCTGGGCCATCCGATCGGATTATCAATATGCTTCCTCACCGAAATGTGGGAGCGTTTTTCATATTACGGGATGCGGACGATCCTGATCCTCTATTTGACAAAATATCACCTTTTTGGTGTTGATAAAGCCAGTATGATTTATGGTGCTTATGCTGGCCTTGTTTATATGATGCCGATCATTGGTGGCTATATGGCCGACCGCTATCTAGGCAGTCGTAAAGCAGTCACCTACGGCGCTATACTTCTTGTGGCCGGGCACGGGCTTATGGCATTTCACGGACCCGCTGCCTACATGGACGGTGAGACCGTGGTCAGGGATGATTTTTATATCAATATCTTCTTTCTTGCGCTTGCGCTGATCATTGGTGGGGTAGGCTTTCTTAAAGCGAATATTTCCACTGTTGTTGGGGCTTTATATGGGCCAAATGACCCACGCCGCGATGGTGGGTTCTCGATTTTTTATATGGGTATAAATCTCGGCTCATTCTTCGCTATGATAATTGTTGGTTATGTTGGCGAGGTTCATGGATGGAATTATGGTTTCTCGATAGCCGGTATTGGAATGTTGTTTGGTCTTCTCGTCTTTTTGTGGGGTCAAAAATATCTTGATGGCCGCGCGGAGCCACCAAAACCGGAACTGTTGAAAGAAAAATCACCGATCGGGATTAACAAGGAATATACTATTTATCTGTTTGGGTTCGGCTTGGTCGGATTAAGCTGGATCATGATGCAATACGACCAAATGGTTATTCAGCTCGTTGGCGTTGCGGGTCTGATCATGATCGGATTGGTTCTGTTCTATTCCTTTACCCAGTGCGAAAAAGTTGATCGCGAAAGGCTTTGGGTGGCGCTTTTTCTAATCGCGATTCAATCCGTATTCTGGGCGCTGTTTGAACAGCAAGCGGCGTCACTCACGTTACTGGCGGATCAGCAGTTTGATCTCAACTTCTTGGGGATGGATATTTTGGCATCTCAGGTTCAGACGTTGAACGCCTTATTCATTATCGTGCTTGCACCGATTATGGCTTGGATTTGGGTAGTCATGGCCAAGGGTAAAATAGAACCATCGACACCCGGTAAATTTGGCTATTCTCTGCTGATTATCGGCGCTGGTTATATTATATTTGCCTGGGGTATGGGCATTGATGACAGCACGACAAAAAGCTTCTTCTGGTTAATTTTTATATACTTTATGCTGACGCTGGCGGAGCTATTTTTAAGCCCCGTTGGCCTATCCATGGTGACTAAATTAAGTGTTCCCAAAATTGTTGGTATGATGATGGGAACATGGTTCCTGTTTACGGCACTGGGTAACAACGTTGCCGGTTGGATCAGTTCCTTGATGGGTAGTGATGAAGTTGGCGTGGCCAGCGGTACGCTTGATATGGCGTCGACTATGGATCTTTATTATATTATTGGATATTTCAGTGCTGGTGTTGGTATCTTTATTCTTGCGCTAACACCACTGCTCAAAAAAGGAATGCATGGGGTCCATTGATATGTCAGAAGATCTTTATGCTGGGTCACAGAAAAGAAGCTTTCTTGGCCATCCGGTAGGGATTTACATCTGTTTTCTGACCGAAATGTGGGAGCGCTTTTCTTACTACGGGATGCGGGCACTACTTATTCTTTACCTAACAAAGTATCATCTGTTCGGTGCGGAAAAAGCCAGCATGATTTATGGGGCTTTTGTAGGACTTGTTTATATGCTGCCGATCATTGGTGGCTATCTTTCGGACCGTTACCTCGGAAGCCGGAAATCGGTGACTTACGGTGCCATATTGCTGGTTCTTGGGCACGGGCTTTTGGCTTATCACGGCAAGGCGGCGTATTTTGACGGGGATATGGTGGTCCGCGACGAAACATCAATTAATATCTTTTTTCTCGGCCTTGCGCTGATCATCACCGGCGTTGGATTTTTAAAGGCCAATATAACAACCATTGTCGGCGCGCTTTACGGGCCCAAAGATCCACGCCGCGATAGTGGGTTCACGGTTTTTTATCTGGGCCTTAATCTTGGGGCGCTTATTTCCATGCTGATTGTTGGTTATGTGGGGGAAACATATGGTTGGAATTATGGGTTTTCTATCGCCGGAATTGGTATGTTTTTTGGTCTTCTTGTTTTTCTATGGGGTCAAAAACTGCTGGACGGCCATGCGGAACCGAGCCATCCAGAACGACTTAAGGAAATCGCTTTTGCCGGTATAAATAAGGAAACAGCCATATATCTGAGCGGCATTGCCATGGTAATTCTCAGCTGGCTTTTGATGCAATATCAGCAATTGGTCGGGGTGTTTCTTGGCGCGTCGGGCTTTATTATGATCGGTTCTATTTTGATCTATGGGTTTATTAAATGTAGCAAGATTGAACGTGACCGGTTGATGGTTATGTGTTTTCTGATCATATTTCAGGCAGTATTTTATGCATTATTCGAGCAACAGGCCGCGAGCCTTACGCTGCTGGCGGATCAGCAGTTCGACAGGACCATTTTTGGTATTGAGCTTAAAGCCTCACAGGTTCAAACTATGAATACGCTTTTTGTATGCTTGCTCGCACCGGTTATGGCATGGCTTTGGATGGCCATGGGACGCCGCAATATCGAACCGACCACGCCCGTTAAGTTTGGCATCGCTATGATCATTATTGGTGCGGGATACATGATTTTTGCGGGTGCTCTAGCCGCAGATAATAGCAGCGCAAAAAGCTTCCTTTGGCTGGTCTTTATATATTTTTCCCTATCTTGGGCCGAGCTGTTTATTATTCCGGTCGGCCTTTCCATGATCACTAAAATGAGTGTCGCCAGAATCGTTGGCATGATGATGGGAACGTGGTTTTTATTTATGGCGGTGGGTAATTACATGGCCGGCTGGATCAGCTCGCTTATGGGGGCGGGTGGTCACGGCGAAGCCGGCGCCCAACTTGATATGGCAGCGACCATGGACGTTTATTCCACCATCGGCATGGTCAGCATCGGGGTTGGATTATTCATATTCTTGATGACGCCATTGCTTAAAAAAGGGATGCACGGCATTCATTAAGCCCTAAAAGACTGACATGATTTCATCAAGAGGCTTTTTCCATTTGGCGTGAGCTGGCACTGTGGCATCTTCCGCTGGATGCCCTACCACTAAAATCATTTCTGGTTTCTCGCTGGGTGGGCGCTCGCACAGTTCATTAAGAAATTTCATCGGATTTGGCGTATGGGTGAGGGTGGTAAGACCCGCTGTATGGAGCGCGGTGATCAGAAAACCAGTAGCGATGCCGACAGATTCGTTTACATAATAATTTTTAAACTTACGGCCGTTCCGGTCGATGCTCGTGCGCTGCGCAAATATGACAATCAGCCACGGTGCCGTGGTCAGGTGGGGTTTGTTGTCGTTGGTGCCAATGGGCTCTAGCGCGCCGAGCCATTCATCGCTGGCTCTTCCTGCGTAAAAAGTTCTCTCTTCTTCTTCGGCGGCGTCGCGGATTTTTTGTTTATGCTCAGGGTTTTCGATAATGGCAAAATGCCATGGTTGATGATTTGCGCCGCTTGGGGCAAGGCCAGCCGCCTTGATACAATTTTCAATCACTTCACGGGGAACAGGGCGTGTTGAATAGTCGCGCACCGTATGGCGTTTTTTCATAAGCTCATAAAATTCTGCAGATTTTTCAATCATTTCTGCGTCGCTCATATCCCATTTGTCTGGCATAGGAAGCTCAACATAGTCGTGGTCTAGCGGAATGGAGGATTGATATTTCTTATCTGTATCTGACATGAGGGGGCCTTTTTATGCTCTGGTTTATTGTTATTATCATAACAATTATTCGTTACATACGCAACTATTCTGTTTCCTCGCGCAAGAGTTCGAGCTCCAGCCATTGTTCTTCTTTATCAGCGAGAGTTGCGATCAGTTTTTCGAGTTGTGCAGTCGCATCATTGAAGCCTTTAGCGTCCTTGTTATAAAAGTTCGGTTCCGCAAGCTTTCGCTCAAAGGCTTTGATTTCTGTCGAGATTTCTTCCATTTCCCGCGGTAGATTATCAAGTGCATATTGATGTTTATAGCTCAGTTTTTTGCCTTGCAGCTTGGATTGTTTAGCAGGCTTTTTTTCCGTTCTTTGCTTTTTATTTTGACCGTCCTGCGGGCCGTCAATGCGGTTTTTACGCTGGCGTACATAGTCGCTATAACCACCTGGATATTCACGGACGTCCGCGTTTCCTTCCATGACGATGGTTGACGTCACCAGCCGGTCCAAAAAGTCACGGTCATGGCTCACCAAAAGCAAAGTGCCATCATAATCGCTGAGCACATCCTGAAGCAAATCAAGAGTATCCATATCAAGATCATTTGTTGGTTCGTCGAGGATCAGTAGATTTGTTGGCTGGGCCAATGTTTTGGCAAGCAGCAGGCGATTTTTTTCGCCGCCCGAGAGCGAGCTCACTGGACTATGGGCTTGCGACGCTTCGAAAAGAAAGTCTTTAAGATAGGAAATAAGATGTTTGGAGTGACCACGAACCATAATGTGATCGCCACCATCGCTAAGGGTTTCCCAGACCGTATCCGTGTCTTTGATCAAACTTCTGTGTTGATCAAGAAACGTTGCTTCCAGATTGGTACCAAGCTTTACCGTACCAGAGTCAGGTTTTAATGCGCCAGTCAGTATTTTAAGCAAAGTGGTTTTTCCTGCTCCGTTAGGACCAATGATGCCGACGCGATCGCCGCGCAGTATTTTAACGGAAAAATCCTCAAGAATCGGTGTTTCACCAAAAGCGACGTAGACATTGCGAGCTTCAATGACTTTTTTACCAGATGCTTTGCCGCTGTCGGCAGCCAGACGGGCACTGCCAACCACGGCTATTTGTTCCGCGCGTTTATCACGAAGTTCCCAAAGGTTTCTCATGCGACCCATATTGCGTTTGCGTCTCGCGGTGATGCCTTTATGGGACCAGTCGGTTTCCTTCTCGATCAATTTATCAAGTTTCGCCCGCTCTGCCGTTTCCTGTTCGAGTATCGTGTTCGACCATTCATCAAAATGTGAAAATCCCTTATCAAGTCTGCGCACACGTCCTCGGTCAAGCCAGAAGGTTGTATTGGTAAGATTGTTGAGAAATGCCCGGTCATGGCTGATGATCACAAGTGCACCGCGCCAGCTTTTAAGTTTTTGCTCAAGCCATTCAATGGTCGTGATATCAAGATGGTTTGTCGGCTCGTCCAGAAGCAGGATATCGGTATCGCTGACCAGCGCCCGGGCAATGGCGGCGCGTCGGCGCTCCCCTCCCGACATGGTTTCGGTTTCCATCTGCGCGCTTAGCCCGATCTCAGCAAGTATGATGTCCACTTGAAAATGATCTTCTGTTGAACTATGGGTAAGGCCGGAGGCCACATAGTCGTGTGCATTCTTATAGGCGGATAGATCAGGATCTTGTTCAAGATAAGTAACATGACATCCCGGCTTAATAAAGCGCTCGCCGCTGTCCGGCTCTATGGTACCGTGGATGATTTTCATCAATGTCGATTTGCCAGCACCGTTTCTGCCCACAAGTGAAATGCGGTCATGGGCACCAATGGAAAGCTCCGCCCCGGTGAAGAGAGGGTTTGGACCAAATCTGAGGTCCATATTGGTAAGTGTCAGTAGTGGCGGTGCCATTTTGCAGCCTTCTTGTTCAGTTTGGCTTAAGCCAATAACATAAATGTGATAAGCTGTTAATAGAAACAATCAAAAATGGGTATATATATAAATTAGAACCAATTTAACTAATCAGGTAACAGAATGTTGATAAAGATAAAACATCCTTGGGAAATTAAAGAAAATCAAGTCACTTCGGAGGCTGAATATGTCTCGAGACGAGAGTTTATAAAGGCTGCCGGGATTATTGGCGCGGGCACCGCAGCCAGCATCATGGCGCCAAATATAGGGTTCGCACTCGAGAGGTTGACCACTTCTTCAAATCCATATGACGGTCAGGATATAGCGGACGAGCAAACCGATATCAAAGCCGTGCGTGGTTATAATAACTATTATGAATTTGGCATGGATAAAGATGATCCGGCGCGCCACGCCCACAGTCTTGTCACTGAGCCCTGGAGTGTGACGGTGGACGGTGAATGTGATAAGCCTGGAACCTACGCTGTTAAAGATCTGATTGATTTTAATGCTCTTGAAGAACGCATATACCGCATGCGATGCGTTGAAGCATGGTCAATGGTGATCCCGTGGGTTGGTGTTTCTCTATCGGAAATTATTACTAAGCTCGGCCCGACATCGAAGGCTAAATATATCCATTTTGAAACTCTGGTTGATCGGGATCAAATGCCGGCCTTAAGCCGCGGGATCATTAAATGGCCTTACCGGGAAGGGCTGCGCATGGACGAAGCGATGCACCCGCTGACTATTATGGCCGTGGGTCTTTACGGTGAGACACTTGCCAATCAAAACGGCGCACCAATGCGTTTGGTGGTGCCGTGGAAATATGGTTTTAAAGGCGTTAAGTCGATCGTCAGAATATCATTCCTTGAACGTGAGCCCAACACGAGTTGGATGCGACTTGCACCACATGAATATGGGTTTTATGCCAATGTTAATCCAAATGTACCGCACCCGAGATGGTCGCAAGCTTCTGAGCGCCGCATTGGCGATTTCAGACGCAGGGATACGCTGATGTTTAACGGATATGGTGAGCAGGTAGCGTCTCTTTATACCGGTATGGATTTAAAAAGAAATTATTGATGAAAAAGCACGGCGCGCGTATTCTTCTGCATATAATTTTCGTAATCCCGGCGCTCTGGCTCTTTTGGCAGGTCTGGCTCTGGTATAACTTTGCCCCTCATGACCTAACGGCAAACCCAATTGAATATATCACTGATTTTACTGGCGACTGGACAATCCGTTTTTTGTTGCTGACATTGAGCATCACTCCACTGTCAAAATTAACCAGATTGAAGCTGCTTAAATACCGGCGTGCGGTTGGACTTTATGCCTTCTTTTATGGGCTTTTGCATTTTCTCAATTATATGGTGCTGGACTATTTCTTCGATTGGCCGCTGATCCTTGAAGATATTTTAAAAAGACCGGCCATTACCTTTGGGATGCTCGCCTTTACGCTGCTAATTCCTCTGGCTATTACATCGATCAAATTTTTCATAAAAAAAATGGCAGCAAACTGGCAAAAACTACACCGACTTGTTTATGTCATCACAATATTTGCGGTTATACATAATTATATGATGGTCAAAGCGGATGTACTTATACCTGTTATCCATGCTATCATTCTTTGCAGTCTTTTATCAGTTCGAGTTTATTTGAGTTTAGAAAAACAAAAAACACGTGGCAAAAAACAGATAGCATGAAACAATTCTCACATGAAATTACCTTCCAGACCACAGGTTCAAGCCTGCTTAATGTAACAGGCCCCATTCGCGGCTGGATCAATGAGCAAGGTATCTCAGAAGGCTTGCTCACCATATTTATAAGGCATACATCTGCGTCTCTGACAATTCAGGAAAATGCCGATCCAGATGTCTTGCGTGATCTTAATAATTTTTTTGGCCGCTTGGTTCCAGAAGACGAGCTACTTTACAGGCACAATGCCGAAGGTCCGGATGATATGCCCGCCCATATCAGATCAGCACTTACGCAGACCCAGATAAATGTACCCGTGGCAGACTATCAAATGTCGCTGGGTACATGGCAGGGAATATATATTTTCGAGCATCGCGCCCATGCCCATAAACGCACTTTGGTATTGCATCTGATTGGAGAATAATTTTTCAAGATTTTTTTTCGAAGAGTGTCTATAGTTTATAAAAAATAATGATATGGGACTTTGGTATGGAAGAACTGTTATCCGAAAATAAACTTCTGAATACGCGGCGTGGGCTTTTAAAGGGTACTGCGCTTGGTGCGTTAGCACTGTTGGGACTATCGAACAGGACACTGTCAGCACAGGAACGGTATACAAACGCAGCAGACATAATGCCCGATGACAAGCTGTTTGCCCATGTCAGAAGTCAGCTAATGTTAAAAGATGGCCTGATCTATCTGAATACCGGTACATTGGGACCAGCACCGAAACTTGTCTATGATAAAGTATCCGAGCTTATGATGCGGCTGGAAGCCAACCCGGCCATTGAAAATTTTGGCCCCATGGGCCGCGAAATGGAAAAAACACGGGCAAAAGTTGCTGCGTTCATGAGAGCCGACGAGGACGAAATCATTCTTACCCGCAACACGACAGAGGGGATAAGCATGGTATGTTCGGGTATCGATTGGACGACTGGGGACGAAATATTGACCACCAATCATGAACATGGCGGTGCGGAAACCGGTCTGGATTTTCTTAGGGATACCAAAGGGGCGGTGATTAAGAAAATGACCATGCCTTACCCTGCAAACAGTAAAGAGCAGCTTCTCGAAATGGTCAGAACAAATTTGACCGATAAGACAAAAATACTCCTGCTTAGTCATGTAGAAACTGTGACGGGCCTGCGCTGGCCGATAAAGGAAGTATCCGAACTGATAAGCGGTCGGGATATCATTTTCATTGTCGATGGGGCGCAGGCGCCCGGGATGCTGCATATCGATCTCCATGATCTGGGTTGTGATGTCTATACCTGCAGTGGTCATAAGTGGATCATGGGTCCCAAAGAAACCGGCATATTATATTTGCATAAAGAAATTCAGGAAAGCATAAATAATGTATTTATAACCGGCGGTTATGGTGTCTACTCTCATTCTTCTGGGACCAGAAATGCACCAATTATTATCGGTTTTGGTGACGTACTTGACTGGCACCGTGCTATGGGAACCATGCGCATCGAACAACAGTGCATGAAGCTTGCAGCATATTGTCATGAGGAGCTTGAAAAGGTGGATGGTATAAAAATCATCAGCTCAAATAACCCTCAGTTATCTTCTGCTATTGTAAGCTTTAGTCTACCAGAGCATGTTAAAAATGGTGACGTGTTTGCGGGGATGAGGGATCAAGGCATTACCATCAAACGCCTGCCGCAATATAATGCAATTCGCATTTCTAATCATATGTTCACCACAAATCAGGACGTGGACAAGATGATTGAAATGCTAAAAAGTTATCTAACATAAGTCCCGCGACACTGGATCACGGGACTTATATCAAGTTAGAAATCGTATAAAACGCCGATGCGGGTGATCGTATCGGTTTTTTTGCGGTCAAGGGGAGCGTCGCGATTATAAAGCACGTCGAACGATAATTTTCCACTCAATGCACCACTGACTTTCAACGTGTAATCGGTCTTATTTTCAATAACGACTACGCTGCCAACAAATACCTTAGTCTCGTTCTCAAAATCACTTCTATCGTTTATGTTCCATGAAAACAAGCTGCTGGCGTAAGCCGTGATGTCGGTTTCATAGTCTCCAGTGGCAAGCGGCTTGGTCATGAGCATTGCTGGGCCACCTTCCACGTTCCATTTGAACTTGTCGTTATCGAAAACCCTGAGACCGTAACCTGCGTTTATGGTCAGACGTTTGTTGAACGCACCGAAGCTATCGCCTTCGAAACTGGCAAATCCTGTCACGTAGGAAATATCAGAAACACTATAATCGTTTTTAAAGGATAAACCGTAGCGGCGTTTGTTGGTGACCGAATTACTGGTGTTATAATCAAAATATGTTGCCACTGTTTGCTCGTAAGGCCCCGATTCACGGTGGAACTTTGTTGCTGCGCCAAATGATTTTTGTTTGGTGTTTCCTGTTGTGAAAAGGCCGTTCAACTCTATTTCCTTATCCCAACCAGGCAGGAACAATTTGGAAAGTTTCTGCGCACCACTGTCTGAGAAAATTGTCCCTTCAACAGGTAATGGTGCTGGTGTCGTTGGCGCAGGTTCCGGCTCCGGCACCGGCTCTGGCATGACCTGAGCGGCTACGCGCCTTATTTCTTCCTCGTCACCTGGATTTGCAGCGACCAGCAGCTCAACCAGTGTCGCAAAATCTTTGCCGCCATCTTTTTCTGCGGCAACCATTAGAAGGTTAAACTGATCGGGAGTTACTTCCGCTTGAGAGACATTTGGAAGAAGGGGCAGACAAATCAGCCCTATTGTAAGAGCTGTTTTGCAATATTTGGTAGTCATTACAGTTTCTCTAATCCTATTTTGTAAATGTTAAATAAAATGACATCGGTACGACCGTGGCAATTGTATCAAGGCCAGCTAGTTCTCTTAAAGTTTCGATAGCATCTACCAGATCATAATCGTCTGCGTCAAGGAACATTACACCGTGTGGCGTAACCATAACTTTATTTTCGGCCAGTCGCGTAACCACAAGCATCACATCATGATCAATTTTTTGACCAACAAGCTCAAGGCCGATGGTCGCTTCAATAACCCGGCTAGTACCAATTTCTTGGGTCTCATGAACTTGCAGGTTCATATCACCGCTTAGCTTTGCAGTAGCATATTCCGAGACTTTAAAGACAATATCGCGCATACGTTCATCGCGAAGTTCGAGCAGGGTATCCACGGATGCAAGGTCAATATCAATGTTGATATGGCCATTATCAGAAAGGAAGCCCGAAATTTTTTTGAATGTATTGCTTTCACCGATCATGTCGTTTTTGATGGTGCCGTAAGAAATATTCGAGTTTGTGGCGTCCAGCATCCAGTCGGCGTGAGCCGCACTTGAAAATAGTGAAGTGGCGATAAGCATAGTCACTGCGCTAAGCATAGCTTTATATTTAGTCATGTTGATTACCCTGTTTTATATATTTTGTCATTCAGCTTATATCTCATATGGCCCCCTTTCACGCAAGATATAATAGAAGTATATTAGCTGTAAAATTTTTCACCGTCACGCTGCATTTTTCGTAAACTTTCCGGCACATCAAACATTTCACCATGTTTTTTTGCCAGCTCGTCACACTCACTGACAAACGTATCAATGCCAATGGTATCAATCATGCTGATCGGGCCGCCGGTCCAGGGAGCAAACCCCCAGCCGAAAATAGCACCGATATCAGCATCTTCCGGTGCGGTCACAACATTTTCCTCCATGCAGCGAACCACTTCCAGAGCCTGACGGTAAAGCAGGCGCCTTGTCACGTCTTCCTGTGAGGGCTGCTCTTCGGCAAGCGGATAATGATCACTAAGCCCCGGCCAGATGTATTTTTTTCCATCTTCCGGATATTCATAGAAGCCTTTTTTGTTTTTCTTGCCGTTTCGGCCAAGTTCGTACAGTTTGCCAATCACTTTGTGACTCGCCTCGGTTTTGTAGGCATCACCAAGGGCTGCTTTGGTGGCTTCGCCGATATGGTGACTAAGATCAATGCCCACTTCGTCGTTTACAGCGAACGGTCCGACCGCCATGCCAGAATATACACCGCTATTTTCGATCAGAACTGGTGAAATACCCTCTGCCAGCATGTTGGATGCTTCAAGCGGGTAGGTCATAAAGCAGCGGCTGGTATAAAAACCGCGGCTATCATTGACCACAATCGGTGTTTTTCTAATCTGGCGAACATAATCAAGTGCTTTTGCCAGCGCCTCATCGCTGGTTTTTTCCCCGAGAATAATTTCAACCAGCGGCATTTTATCAACGGGTGAGAAGAAATGAATGCCAATGAATTTTTCTTCTGAACGTGATGATTTCGCCAGCATGCTGATCGGTAGGGTGGAAGTGTTGGAGCCATAAATGCAGCTTTCAGGGATCACCGCTTCGGCTTTTGCCGTAACATCTGCCTTCACTTTTGGATCTTCAAGCACTGCTTCAATAATCAGATCGCAGCCTTCAAGATCAGCGTAGTCCGCAGTGGGTTTGATCAGGCTGAGTAGCTTGTCTGCCTTTTCCTGAGTGACTTTTTTGCGCTTGATGCCTTTTTCCAGGATGGCTTCTGAATAGGCTTTGCCTTTCTGCGCGTATTCTAGTTCCCGGTCAAGCAGGATCACTTCAATACCAGCCTTAGCAGAAACATATGCAATGCCCGCACCCATAAGCCCAGCGCCCAGCATCCCAAGTTTTTTGGTTTTCGCTTCCGGTACATTTTTTGGTCTGCGGATCAATTTGTCTGCTTTGTTTTTGTTTACGAACAAAGTGCGGATCATGTTGGGGGCCACATCACCAAGCAACTGTTGCGTAAAATACTGGCTTTCCACTTCCAGCGCCTTATCAATGGGCAGTTGATGTCCTTCAAAAACGGCCGAGAGAATGGCAACAGTGGCCGGGTAGTTATTTTTGGTCTGTTTTTGCGTCATGGCCGGAGCACCCATGAAAGTCTGAACGATGTTTGGATCATAAACACCCTGTCCACCCGGGATTTTGAAACGTTTCTGATCCCAAGGTTGGGTCGCTTTCCCTCCCCCCAGTATCCAGGCCTTTGCTTTATTGACAATTTCATCTGCCGGGGCAATTTCATCAATGACGTTATTGGCTAATGCCTGCTTCGGGGTCATATTTTTACCCTGCAGCAAATAAGGAAGTGCGAGCTGAATACCCATTAGACGCGGAAGTCTCTGAGTGCCACCAGCGCCGGGGATCAGTCCCACCTGAACTTCAGGAAGACCAAGTTTTATTTTGTCATTGTCCGCAACAACGCGGTAGTGACAGGAAAGCGCAAGCTCAAGCCCGCCGCCTAGGGTCAGCCCAGCAATGGCAACAGCAATCGGCTTGCCGCAGGTCTCTAACGCGCGAAATAGTTTGTTGAGGGAAAAAGACGCCTCAAACATGGCATCCGGAGTTGCGTCATCGCGACCAGCAAGATCGCCCAGGACCATATTCAAATCGGCACCAGCAAGAAACGCATTTTCTTTTGCTGAGCAAATAACCACCCCTCTGATAGTATCATCGCTGGCGATGGTTTTTATGTGTGCCTCAAGTTCTTCCATGAAAGTCTGATTGATGACATTCATGTTTTGATTTTCAACATCAATGGATAGGAGGGCGATACCGTCCTGATCAAGATCGAATTTTATTGCTCTTTGTGTCATGATCTTTCTCCTTATACCCGTTCAATGATGGTTGCTGTGGCCATGCCGCCACCGACACAAAGTGTGGTTAGTGCATAACGACCCCCTGTGCGCTCTAGTTCATCAAGAGCGGTTCCCAAAATCATATTTCCTGTCGCGCCGAGCGGATGGCCCATGGCGATGGCCCCACCACCTACATTGACCTGCTCCGTTCCCAGATCCATTTCCTGACAAAAACGCAGGACAACCGATGCAAAAGCCTCATTGACTTCCCAAACATCAATGTCATCTCTGCTCAAGCCAGCCCGTTTGAGCGCTTTTCGGGCGGATTTGCCGGGGCCTGTAAGCATGATACTGGGATCAACACCAACATCTGCGTAAGCAACAATACGTGCCCTTGGTTTAAGGCCGTATCTCTCGCCACTTTCCTGCGACCCTATCAGCATCGCTGCAGCACCATCGACGATGCCGCTTGAATTGCCAGCATGATGAACATGATTTACTCCCTCTATTTCAGGATATTTTTGCATGATCACACTGTCAAAACCAAGTTCACCCATATCGGTGAAGGATGCTTTGAGGCCAGCTAAATCTTCGATTGTGGTGTTCGGACGCATATGTTCGTCATGATCCAGAAGTGTCCGTCCGATGCTGTCTTTTATAGGAATAACAGCACCTTTAAAATGACCATCGTCCCACGCTTTTTTAGTGCGTTTTTGACTGAGGATGGCATATTCATCGCATTGCTCGCGACTAAAACCGTATTTGGTTGCGATCATGTCGGCACTAATCCCTTGCAAAACGGTACCGATCTTATTGGTAACTTGCGGATCAAACAGCCAGGCACCGCCGTCAAACCCCATAGTAACCCGGGACATGCTTTCAACACCGCTACCAATGATTAGATCCGCCTGTCCTGCCATCACGCTTGCGGCTGCGTAATTTGTTGCGACAAGCCCCGACGCGCAGAAACGGTTGATATGAACGCCCGGTACGTCATCACTATAGCCAGCCATGATCGCGGCGAACCTGCCGATATCGCCGCCTTGTTCGCCAACCGCGGTCACACATCCGGTGATGACATCATCAATGGCCGCAACATCAAAATCATTTCTGTCTTTAATGGCAGCGAGAGCCTGGCTCAGTAAATTGATCGGAGTAACGCTATGAAGGCTTCCGTCTTTTTTGCCCCGACCTCTCGGGCTTCTTACATGGTCAAATATAAAGGCATCGGTCATTTTTTTTCCTTAGAATGAGTGTTCGTCAAGGCTCATGACATCGTCTGCGCCTGCTTCGACTTTTATCCTTAGAGCAGTGGTCTCTGGAAGTATGTGCGTATAGAAAAAGTCAGCTGTTTTTATTTTATTTTCAAGAAACAATTTGTCACCAACGCCATCTGCGATCATGCTTTTTGCCTTAAGCACCATTGTCGCCCAGGAAAACCCCATACAGACAAGCGCCATCAGATTGAGGTAGTAATGGGCCGTGGCACCTGCGTGATCCGGCTTTTCCATGGCGTTTTGCATCAACCACATGGTCGCTGCCTGTTGTCGTTGAAGGGCTTTTTCAAGTAGGGCGGTATATTTTTCCATTTCCGGATTTTCTTTATTGTCGTCAATGAACGCCTGTATAAGGCTAAAATATTTTCGCACCACTTCACCATTTTTACGCGCCAGTTTGCGGCCAACAAGGTCCATTGCCTGTATGCCATTGGTCCCTTCATAAATGGGGGCGATACGGCTATCACGGAGGAATTGTTCCATGCCCCATTCACATATATACCCATGACCGCCGAGGCACTGCATGGACCGGCTTGCTGCTTCAACGCCTTGATCGGTTAAATATGATTTGAGAACCGGAGTCATCAGCGCCAGAAGATCTTTTGCATCTTCTTTCTTTTCTTCGTCGGGTTCATTTATCGAAAGGTCAATCTGTAGGGCGGCCCACATGATCATGGCGCGTGCCCCTTCCGTGAAGGCACGGTTGGTCATTAACATGCGCCTGACATCAGGATGGACAATGATCGGGTCAGCAGGGCCGTCCGGGTTTTTCGCTCCAGTAAGGGACCTGCCCTGAAGTCTGTCCCGCGCGTAATCTGCCGCATTTTGCTGCGCAACTTCGGCAATAGCAAGGCCCTGAACCGCAACACCAACACGCGCTTCGTTCATCATGGTGAACATGGCGCGCATTCCCTTATTTTCCGGACCTAGAAGATAGCCTTTGGCACTGTCATAGTTGAGCAGGCAGGTTGCGTTTGAGTGGATACCCATTTTTTCTTCGAGCGAGCCACAGGATACCCCATTGCGGTCACCAAGCGATCCGTCATCATTCAAGTTTATTTTTGGCACGACAAAAAGACTGATGCCATCGGTGCCTTCGGGCGCACCAGTGATACGGGCAAGAACCAGATGGATAATATTTTCAGTGAGATCATGATCTCCAGCAGAGATAAATATTTTAGTCCCTGAAATACTGTACGAGCCATCGTCATTGGGATCTGCCTTGGTGCGAAGCAGGCCAAGATCGGTACCGCAGTGTGGTTCGGTTAAGTTCATAGTCCCTGACCATTCTCCAGACGTCATTTTGGGAAGGTATGTGTTTTTTTGTTCGTCAGTGCCCCAGGTTTGAATGGTTTCAGCCGCCCCTTTGGTCAGGCCCGGATACATAGCAAGCCCCCAGTTGGAGGAGACCATCATTTCATTGAGCGCAATTCCAAGCGACATCGGTAGTCCCTGTCCGCCATATTCAGGATCACCCGTCAAGCTCTGCCATCCTCCCTCAACAAACTGATCATAGGCTTCCTTGAACCCTTTAGGTGTGGACACAACGCCATTTTGCAAAAGACACCCTTCTTCACCGCCACTTTGATTTATCGGCTGGAAGACATTTTCCGTGAGCTTGGCCGCTTCCTCGAGGATAGCGTCAATCAGGTCTGGAGTTGCCTCCTCGAAGCTCGACATGTGGTTATATTGTTGCAGATCGAAAACGTCATGCATCAAAAATTTATAATCTTTTACGGGAGCGTTATATGAGGGCATGGGGAATCCTTATGATGATCTTGTTATTGTTTGGCCAGGGTATCCATCAATACAATTAAATATTTATCTAAATTTATCAATAGTAACACAGGACATTAACCTGTCTCTATAGTAAATTTGGTTCAAATTTATTTGCTTGTAAAGATATATTAATCAATCTTTGCTACAACCTGCAATATGCTTGTGATATGTGACCATTTCATGAATATAATGTTCACTTGCAGGAAGCTCTTTTTGGGTCTATATAAGGCCAAAGATTGATTCTTAACAGCACCATTTGCCAAATCTTTGTAGAAAAATTTAGGCAAATATTTTTTTAACACCAACCTATACAGTAATTCGTATGCAGATATACCTGCCCATAGCCGAACTCTCAATGAACATTTTTGTTCTTTTAGCCATGGGTGGTGGTGTGGGTTTTTTGTCTGGAATGTTTGGTGTCGGTGGCGGATTTTTGATGACGCCATTACTTATTTTTGCGGGTGTTCCACCTGCCATTGCTGTGGCGACTGAAGCTAACCAGATTACGGCGGCATCTGTTTCTGGTGCAGTTGCACACTGGAGGCGCGGTGGGGTCGACTTTAAAATGGGGTCGGTACTCATTGGCGGTGGTATTGTAGGCACGTATTTCGGCGCGATGATTTTTACATATCTGCGTGAGATTGGTCAGGTGGATCTGATGATTTCCATGGCCTATGTGGTTTTTCTGGGAAGTATCGGCGGTCTGATGTTTGTGGAAAGTGTCCGCAGCATCCTTAAGGCCCGCCGCGGCGAAGTAAGCAAGTCGGTACGGCGTCAGCGCACCTGGATTGATGCGTTGCCTTTTAAAATGCGTTTTAGAAAATCGAAAATGTACATAAGTGTCATCATGCCAATTGCCATCGGGGGCTTGGTCGGTGTACTCGCCGCTATAATGGGTGTTGGTGGCGGTTTTATCATGGTGCCGGCGATGATTTATCTTTTGCACATGCCAACCAACGTAGTGATCGGTACGTCACTGTTTCAAATTACTTTTGTGACAGCGGCAGCAACCTATCTTCACTCTATCAATACGCAGACCGTGGATGTGGTGCTTGCGGTGATCCTTCTCACTGCCGCGGTTATTGGCGCGCAGATCGGTGCGGTCGTTGGCGCGAAACTTAAGGGCGAACAACTTCGTATTCTGCTTGCGGGGATGGTGCTTTTGGTTTGCGCAAAAATGGCTTTTGATCTGGTCGTGGAGCCAGCGGAGCTATTTACGATCTCTGCTATTGGCGTGGAGGGTCACTGATTATGAAACTCCGAAACATACTTATATCACTTGGACTTTTTATCTGCGCCTCGACGCTGCCGGCACGCGCTGAAACGCTGGTGACAGATTTATCCCAGCATGTAATCGAAATCACTTCGCAATTTTCAGGAAGTGAGCTTCTTTTATTTGGCGCTCTCGAACGTCATGCTATGGAAAGTGTCCAGTCTGATGAAATTGCGGTACAGGGGCTCGACTACGATATCATTGTTGTCGTTCAAAGCGATCCGACGAATTTGATGATCAGAAAAAAACAAAGAGTAGCCGGCATATGGATCAACAATGAGAATCAAATGGTTCGTGGTGTTCCCGGTTATTATGTAGTCGGTTCTACTAGGCCACTCAATGATTTTTTGTCAAAAGCAGATCAGATTGAATTGGGGCTCGGACTGGAAAATCTTAAAATCGTCAATGAAAATGACGAGGAAATTGGTGAGTTTAAAGAAGCTCTAATCCGTAATATGAAGGCCAGGGGATTATACAAAGAAGGCAGTGGCAACGTCACTGTCAAGGATGAGATTCTGTTCCGGGCTAATTTGGAATTTCCATCAAACACGCCAGTCGGCGACTATAAAGCCGATGTTTATCTTGTACGCGATGGAAATATTATCATCAATCATAGTACGGACCTTCTGGTCGACAAACGGGGGATTGAAAGAGTTATTTATAATTTTGCCCACGAGTACCCACCATATTATGGCATAATGGCGGTTTTTGTGGCTTTGTCTGTGGGACTGTTCAGTGGCTTTGTAGCCAAGAAGATTTCGTAACAATCTTCAGTGGGCGATAAGTTCACCTGGACCGTTTAAATTTTGCAGATAATGAGAGATTTTTTGCCAAATCTCAGCGGATTGAAAATCGCCGTCATCCTCAAAGTCTCTCTCTATTTGCATGGAAAAAGTAACAGCATCATTGCCATATTGGTTAAGAAGATCATGAGCTGCTATCTCAAGCAGTGGGATGGGATCAATCCCGAGGTCTTTCATTTCAACAAATAAATTTGTTTTCTTTGACGCATTGTTAAGCCTGTGCTGTGTGATGTCAATTGATTCTGAATTCATAATACGCTCCTTTATTTTGGAACAAATGCAAGTAACGTGCCAGTGATAACGCACTGATTTCATTGAATATAATAATGCAGATATTTAGCGGGGGCATGAACTGCCGGGCTAATCATTGCTCTATAATAAAAAATGCCTATTATTTGGTTGCAATATTCGATGATCCTGTAAATATAGTTGCCCACAATAAACAGAGGTTTGGATGGACAAGAGATTAAAGTCGTTGAGGCAGAAATTAAGAGAGCAAAAAATATCCGGCTTTCTGGTGCCGCATACTGATGAACACCAAAGCGAATATACACCGTCTTATGCAGAACGTTTGGCGTGGATAACGGGATTTGATGGCTCGGCCGGATTTGCGGTGGTTACATTGGACAAAGCGACTATTTTTGTCGATGGCCGTTACACACTTCAGGCGAAAACGCAGGTTGACGCCGCACTCTATTCTCGCCACAAGCTCCATGAGGATCCCATCGAAGACTGGTTAATAGAAAATTTAGAGCAGGGCGGGGTTGTCGGTTATGACCCGTGGCTCCACAGTAAAGCCTGGCTAAAGACGGCAGCCAAGAAATTATCCGAGAAAAACATTAGTTTAAAAGCTCTGGACAGCAATCCAATCGATGAGATCTGGTCAGATCGACCGGGCCCTTCCAAGGATAAGGCGAGAGTTCACAAAGATAGATATTCCGGCGAGAAATCGTCCCACAAAAGAAAAAGAGTTGCTGCCGAAATTAAAGAAAAAAAAGCCGACGCACTGGTGATCACGTCTCTGGACAGCATAGCCTGGCTTTTAAACATTCGCGGTACCGATGTTGATTGTACGCCGCTGGTACTCAGCTTTGCGGTTCTTTATGCATCCGGAAAAGCTGATTTGTTTATGGATCCTGATAAGATGAATTCTGAAGTTGAGAAACATCTGGGCTCGTCTGTCAGTCATTGTGCTAAGGAAGATTTTGAGCCTGCTTTGAAGATGCTTGGCGAGAAGGGGCTTACTGTGATGGTTGACCCCAAACGAGCACACGCCGCTGTCTTCGAGGGGTTAGAAAACGCAGGGGCGCAAATAGTTGAAGCGGATGATCCCTGTCAGCTTGATAAAGCCTGTAAAAATGATGTTGAACTTGACGGCGCGAGAAAAGCCCATATCCGGGATGCTGTGGCGGTTTGCCGCTTTTTATGTTGGCTAGATGAACACGGCCCAAGCGGAAAAATTGATGAGCTTGACGCGGTTAATGAGCTTTACGATTTTAGAAAAGAGGTGTCGCTGTTTCATGGAAATAGCTTTGATACCATAAGTGGGGCGGGACCAAATGGTGCAATTGTTCATTATCGGGTCACTGAGAAAACATCACGTAAACTTGAAAAAGGTATGATTTATTTGGTTGATTCCGGAGGACAATATCTTGATGGTACAACTGACATTACAAGAACTGTCGCCATAGGTGCCCCGACCGAGGAACAGCGCGACAATTTTACTCGGGTTTTAAAAGGGCATATTGCTTTGGCTCAGGTGCGCTTCCCCGTAGGGCGAACTGGTGCTCATATAGATACGTTGGCCCGAAAGTCACTGTGGGATGTGGGACTTGATTATGATCACGGTACCGGACATGGCGTTGGTAGTTATCTGGGTGTTCACGAAGGGCCGCAATCCATATCCCCGCTTGGTTACAATGTGGCGTTAAAGCCAGGCATGATTATATCCAATGAACCGGGATATTATAAGGCAGGCCAATATGGTATTAGAATTGAAAATCTGGTTATTGTTCAAAATAGCGAATATGAAGGTGAAGAGCGCCCCATGCTCACTTTCGAGACCATTACGCTTGCGCCGATCGATACTCGGCTTGTAAATGCTCATATGATGTCGGCTTCGGAAATTACCTGGCTCAATATTTATCATGCCAAAGTCCGTGAAAAAATAGTCCCGCTGCTAGATGGCAAAGAAAAAGAATGGCTTATTCGAGCTACCGAATCGATCACAACCCTTTAATACTGAAAGAAGAGCCTGCCCTAATGACAAAAGATGTTCTTTTCGAAGAGAATTCCGGTTTGGGATTAATCACGCTGAACCGCCCCGGAGTACTCAATGCCCTTTCAACTGAAATGTGCGCGGCTATTGATAAGCAGCTCGCCGCCTGGGAAAAAGATACTACCATAAAGGCGGTTATTATTAAAGCAGCAGGCGATAAGGCGTTTTGTGCCGGTGGTGATGTGAGGACCATCGTTGAGCAGGGGCATGAGAATAATCTCGCCGCGAAATATTTCTTTGCAACTGAGTATAAAATGAATGCTCGGATATTTCATTTCCCAAAACCGTTTGTTGCCCTTCTTGATGGTATCGTCATGGGCGGCGGTGTTGGCGTCTCTATTCATGGCTCACACAGGATCATTACGGAAAAAACTATGTTTGCCATGCCAGAATCAGCGATAGGTTTGATACCTGATGTTGGGGGAAGTTACTTTCTGCCGCGCCTGCCCGGGGCGCTCGGTTTGTATCTTGGTCTGACAGGTGCGCGGCTCAGGGGTGCGGATATATTATATGCCGGAATCGGAACCGCTTATATGAGCTCAGAAAAGCTGGAAGAATTTGTCAGGGCGCTTTCTCAGGAGGAAATTTCATCGGCCGCTGACGTAGACGCTATTGTTGGTCGCTTTGCCGAAGATCCGGGAACGGCACCGCTCGACGAGTTTCGCGATCTAATAGATGCGTCCTTTGGTGAAAATACAGTTGAGGATATTTTTGATCATCTTAGTATCATTGATCACAAATGGGCCAATGAAACACTGGCGGTTCTGCAGAAAATGTCCCCCATAAGCCTAAAGGTAATAACAGAGCAGCTAAACCGCGGTACTAAGCTTGACTTCGATGACTGCATGAAAATGGAATATAGGATTGTTTGTGCCATCTCATCTTATGACAGTGATTTTTATGAAGGTGTTCGAGCCGTTCTGATTGACAAAGACCATAACCCAAAATGGATACCGCCAACGCTGGACGAAGTGAAACCCGATATGGTGATGGCTCATTTTGATATTCCAGAGGGCGGTGATCTGGAGCTTTAAAAAGGCGCTGACGCCTCAAAAGTTAGTTTTATTTTTTCAATTGGCTGCATAACGGTAATGGCCGTTGAATGAAGACAAAGCCGGTCACTCATGGTAAGTGCCTCGTCATGTGCATAAAAGCGATCACCAAGGATAGGATGACCAAGCTCGTTCATATGAACACGCAGCTGGTGTGACCTGCCGGTCAGCGGTGTTAGCTGGACGAGTGTTTCATTCTCATTTCGCTTGATAACTCGCCATTTAGTTTGTGATGGTTTGCCATTTTCAAAATCAACCATTTGCTTTGGACGGTTGGGCCAGTCGCAAATCAGAGGTAAATCGACCATGCCGTCCTCTTTATCGAAAATGCCGTAAACCCGTGCAACATATGTTTTATCGACATTTCTATTTTGAAACTGGAGACTAAGATGGCGGTGGGCGAATTTATTGAGACCCATGACCATCAGTCCCGAGGTGTCCATGTCAAGTCGGTGCACGGTAAGAGCACTTGGAAAACTCTGCTTTGCCCGACTTTCCAAACAATCCGCAAGGTGTTCGCCCTTTCCGGGGACGCTGAGCAGCCCAGACGGTTTATTAAGGATCAAAATGTCATCGTCACAATAAATGATATCAAGATAAGGATCTAAGGGAGGATGATAATTATAAAGCATATAAAACTGCAATTCGTTAGTATTATTAGATTTAATATCGGCAAAAGACTAAAAAAAGCAGCACATACTGCTTTTAACGTGGTAATTTCCCCAACAATTTAATGATTACTTTCGCTAAGAGAAAGATATAATAATGACCAATGCGGGGTGATAATGCAAAATATTTTGGATATTATTTATGAAAAGATCGTTCGGTTTTTGGCGCACTTGGGCGCTGGTTGTCGGAACCATTATCGGCTCCGGGGTATTTACATTACCAGCTATTCTGGCGCCTTATGGCAATAACAGCTTATTTGGCTGGGCTGTCGCCGCATGCGGAACCATCAGTATTGCATTTGCCTTTTGCCATTTGGCTGGTCGAAATCCCCGCCTCGGTGGCCCGCATGCATATGTTGATGAAGCGTTCGGTCATTACCCGGCGATGTTTGTCGCGTGGGGATACTGGATATCCCTCTGGGTTTCTATTGCCGCCATCGCGACGGCATTTTCTGGTTATTCTGCGATTTTCTTTCCTATAATAGCCGACTATACATGGCTTTCTGCTTCAGTGGCCATTGCAGTTGTTTGGCTGTTTACATACGTCAATTTAAAGGGTGTAGAAGATGTAAGTATCGTACAAATGGTGACTGTAATTCTAAAATTAATCCCGCTATTTGTGATCGGTGCCGCGGGATTGATGTTTGGTGATTTGACAGAAGTGCCATTGGAAAATCCGAATAATGAAAGTTTTCCGGTTATGGTGTCCGGTATAACGATCCTAGTTATGTTTTCTTTTATTGGCATTGAAGCTGCGACCGTACCATCGGAAAATGTTGAAAATCCGAAGAAAACCATTCCTCGCGCCCTCATTTGGGGAACTTTAACGGCCGCTACGATATATATTTTGGCGACGGCGGGGGTAATGTCAATGATTCCCATCGGTGCTTTGCAAAATTCTACGTCACCGTTTGCTGACGCGGCATCGATCATATTTGGTGGTGTGGGTTCAACAATCGTTGGTATTGGCGCATTGATTGCTATTGCGGGTGCATTAAACTCTAATATTCTGCTCACTGGTACAGTTTTAATGGCAGGGGCATATGATAAAGTCTTTCCTGCTTTCCTGAAAAAAGCAAATAACGATGGAACACCTGTTACCGCACTTCTTTTTTCAAGTTCCCTTACATCAATGGTTATTGCAATCAATTCCAGCAAAGGTATGTTGAAAGCTTTTGAAATTATGATTTTAATCTCCACATTTTCCATTTTGCTGGCTTACCTCGGTGCGACGCTTGCCAGCATAAGATTGCAATTTCGTGACAAGTTAAATGGTGCAGAGATTAACCCCCTTATCTTGTTTAATTCAATATTAGCCGCCCTATTCTCAACATTTGCGATTGTTGGAGCATGGGTGATTTATCAATAATTGTCTAAAGGACCAAAAAATAATGTTTAAATATGCGATCGTTAGAAAACCAAGCAAGTCAATGGTTAGTGGCATTACAGAGGCAGACCTAGGTAAACCGGACTATGAGAATGCCTGTGCACAGCACGATGATTATATCGACGCTCTAAAGGAATGCGGGCTAGAAGTAACAGTTCTGCCAGCGGTTGAGGAGTTCCCGGACAGTTGCTTTGTAGAAGATCCGGCATTGATGACACCGTACTGCGCAATTTTAACCAATCCCGGCGCTGAAAGTCGCCGTGGTGAAGTGACGCATATTGCAGACGCGGTGAGCAGCTTTTACGATAATGTTGAAGAAATTAAATCACCGGGCTTTGTAGAGGCAGGTGATATAATGATGGTCGGCGATCATTATTACATTGGCCTTTCTAAACGTACCAATCAGGAAGGTGCTGACCAGATGATCGCCATACTCGAGAAATACGGCATGACAGGCTCTGTGGTCACTATGTCAGAGGTGCTTCATCTTAAAACCGGCCTTGGCTATCTTGAAGAAAACAACCTGCTGGCATGTGGCGAGTTTCTGACCAAACCGGAATTCCAAAAATACAATATTATGGAAATTGATCCTTCAGATAGCTATTCAGCAAACAGCGTCTGGATTAATGGAACTGTACTTGTGCCAAAAGGATATCCAAGCACATCAGAGCTAATCAAGAATGCCGGTTATAAAGTTCGTGAAGTGGATGTTTCACAATATCGTAAGCTTGATGGTGGCTTGAGTTGCTTATCTCTTCGTTTTTAATATAATAACGCTTTGATCTTAAAATAATAAAAATGCAGGGTTTGTATATCCGCTACGTATAAAAAGATAACAAAGTTATTATTATAAAAATGGAGCAACCATGGCCCGCAACACTCTATATGGACCAAAAACCGGGCTATTTTGCGCTCTTGCCACAGTCTGCCTGATGGTGGCGGGTTGTGCGCCTCAGCTTAATGTTGATGATCAACTGAATATGGTTGCTGTGCCCGCGCAGTGGAAAACCCCCGATTTGGAAAGCGTGCGTTCAGAACTCAGGTGGCTTGATGGAGATGACTTTAAGGATCTTCCAAAGATCGTGATGCTTGCACTCAAAAATAATCCTGACCTCAGAGTTTCCGCAAACCGACTTAGAACAGCCATGGCCCAGCAACAGATTGCCAGTGGCACAAGAAGTGTTTCAGGAAACATTTCAGCCAGCGCCTCGAGAAACGGTGATTTTGAAAGCGGGACTTCTGACAATCAAAGCTTTTCTCTTCGCGGCAGTCTGGCTTGGGAGGCGGATATCTGGGGCCGACTTGCAAGTGATAATGCGGCCGCGCAGCAAAATGTTCTGGCGGTTAAAAAGGATCTCGAATTTGCGAGAATGTCGCTGGCCACCAGAACAGCCCAGCGTTGGTTCGATGTGACGGAATCGGTCATGGAATATGATCTGCTTGAACTTAACCTCGAAAAACTGGCCCAAGCCCAGGATTTGGTGAACAGTCGTTACGCCAGAGGACTTGTGGACGTACTTGACGTACTTCAGCTTGATACCAATGTGGCAACTGCAAGATCGAATATCGCCAACCAACGTCAAACGGTGACCGAACGCATGCGCTCCCTTGAAGTTTTGATTGGATCCTATCCGACCGGTGATGTTCAAAAGGGCATGTCACTACCAGATCTTGCCGGTGCAATTTCCATGGGCATTCCAACCGATATGCTGGCGGCAAGGCCCGATATTGTTGCAGCTAAAAACCGCGTACTGGAGGCAAATTATGATCTGAATGTCGCCAAGAAAGCTCTTTATCCGTCTTTGAGTGTATCCGGCAGTACGACGGCGAGCGGCAATGAACTCGCCGATATTGTTGATATTGACCGTCTGGTCTGGAGTGTGGTTGGCAATCTTGTTCAGCCAGTGCTTGATGGGGGTCGGCGACGTCAGCAAGTGACCATAAGTGAAGTTAATCTTGATAGCACATTGGCGAATTATTTAAGAACAGTCCTCAATGCTTATCAGGAAGCTGAGAACGCGTTAACCGCTGAAGTCACGTTAGCCGAGCAGGAGCAGCATCTGAGTATCGCCGTGGAAAGAGCTCTCGCCAGTGAAGACAAAGCGCTTGAGCAATACGGAAAGGGACTGACAGATATATTGTCGTTGATCAATGTGCAACGTAGCAGAATTTCATCGCAGCAAAGTTTGCTTCGGGTAAAACACAGACGACTTCTAAATCGCGCCGATCTTCATTTGGCGCTTGGTGGCGGTAGCATCGAAAATTATATAAATCAAATGGCTGTCGCAAATCAGGTAAGTCGTAATGAGGAAAGTTTATAATGAAAAAGAACAAATCACAGCTAGCCATCATTGCCGGTATTGCCGTTGTCACAGCCATTGGTTTTACGGGTATGTATATTTTTCGCCCGACAGCACCGGTTGAAAAGCTTGAAGATCGAGTTGAGCATCTAGAGGTTATTACTGCGAAACGTGAAGATTTCTTCCCGACCGTTAGCACTCAAGCGGTTGTTGAAAGCCGCTATAACATTAACTTGAAATCACAAGTTTCGGGGCAGGTGGTCTATATATCACCAAAATTTTTGACGGGGGGTTTTTTTGATACAAACGAAGTAATTATGCGTATTGACCCGAGCGATTATGAACTCGCGCTGGTGCAAGCGGAAGTGAATGTCGCCCGCGCTGAACAAACATTAAGCGTTGAACGCGAACAAGCCGATCTTGCCCGCCAAGACTGGGAAAAATACGGTGAAGGTGAAGCAACGGAATTGGTTCTTCGTATCCCGCAACTCCGGGAAGCAGAAGCAGGCCTTAAAGGAGCACAGGCCAATTATGACACTCAAAAAATAAAATTGGAACGTACAGAAGTAAAAGCACCCTTTCCGCTTATGATCGGTGAAAAGCAAGTGGATCTTGGCCAGATTGTGAGTAACAATCAGGATCTGGCCGCTGTGTTTGGCACCGAAGAAGCCGAAATTCGTATGCCTCTTAGTCAAAAGCAGATGGATTTATTAAGCGTAAAGCGCGTTGGGATTTTACCGGAAGAAGACGTGCTAAATGTAAAGGTGCGCGATTTAACGCGCGGAGATAACATCTCCTGGGATGCTAAAATACTGCGAATTGAAAGTAACATTGACCGCAAGAGCCGCGTTTATTATGCCATTGGCACAGTGATGGATCCGATGAATATAAAGGGCGAGCGGGAAACGCCGCCGCTACTCCCAGGTGTATTTGTTGATCTTGAAGTTCAAGGACCAAAAATTGGTGAAGTCTTTAGGGTTCCTGTCAAAGCCATGCGTGATGATAATAATATCTACATCTATAAAGATGAACAATTGCTCACCAAACCGGTTGAGGTATTGCACCGAGACAAGAATATTGTGACGATTACGTCAGGGATCGAAGTCGGAGAAACCATTACCATAACACCGCCATTTTCATACGTTCCGGGAATGAAATCGGCTATTGCTAACCTTGACGGTGTCCCGGTTCGCGGCGGCGGAAGGCCTGGAGGGGCAGGTACCCGCCCAAGTGGTGGCGGCGCTGCACCGTCAGGCGGCGCTGCAACGGCGACTGCGGCTGAAGAAAGACCTGCGGCAAGACCTGCGGCAAGACCAGCCGGTGGCGGACGGCGAGGGCAACAACAAGCTGGAAATGCAACGCAGGGAGGAACTCAATGAGAAATTTAATCGCTTGGTTCGCAGACAATCACGTCGCCGCAAATTTGTTGATGGTTTTGATCATTGTTGGTGGTGTGGTTAGTTTACCGCTTCTTCGAACAGAGGTATTTCCAGTTGTAACCTCCGATGAAATTATAGTAAGTGTCAGCTATCTCGGTGCGGGCCCTGCGGAGGTTGAAGAAAATATAACCATCCCGATCGAAGAAACCCTAAAAGGTGTGCCTAATATTAGGAAAATGTCATCACGCTCATCGCGTGGAAGTTCACGTGTGACATTACAGCTTGAGCATGGTGCCAATATTCAGATCGCCATGGATGAAGTGCAGTCGCGTATCGACGGCATTCGTGCGTTCCCTCGCGATATTGAACCACCTCGTGTCCGTCAGAATATCCAGAATGATGATATTATTGATGTGATTGTATCTGGCGATACTGACCAAAAAACACTTGCGGAAGTGGCGAGGCGCGTCAAAGCAGATTTGCTTGCACTTCCCGATGTAACGCTGATCGATATTCGTGGTATGCCGCCAACAACAATAAGTATCGAAGTGTCGGAATTTGATCTGCGTCGCTTGGGTCTTTCAATGGCTAGTGTGGCCAACGCGATAAGCGATAGCTCCGTTGATATTTCCGTTGGATCCATCAGAAACGGTTTTGGTTCCTTGCAAATCAGGGCGGAAGGCCGCGCTTACTACGAAGAAGAATTTGCTGATATTACTCTTCTTCAGCAACCGAATGGCACCCGCATTAAACTTGGTGATATTGCGACGATTAAAGACGGTGTAAGCGAGCGGTCATTTATTTTCCGCTCAAAAGGTAAGCCATCCATCACCATGGAAACGTTGCTCAGTCCTGGACAGGACGTTCTTAAGTTAACAACTGCTGTAAAAAATTACCTCGAAGTTGCCGCACCTACATTTCCACAAGGGATTACCGTCACCACATGGCGTGATGACAGTGTCGAATTTTATCAACGCCTTGAAATGTTGATCTCTAACAGTCTTACGGGCCTCGTGCTGGTGTTTTTCCTGCTGGTGATGTTCCTACGGCTTGATCTCGCACTTTGGGTGACCTTTGGTATTGTCATCGCCTTTAGTGGTGCATTTATGGTTATGAAGCTGTTTGATTTCTCTATAAATCAGATATCGCTGTTTGGTTTCTTGCTCGTGCTCGGGATTGTGGTGGATGATGCCATTGTGGTCGGGGAAGGTATCCATGCGACCCAGCGAACGCGATTTAAGGGGCTAAAAGGTGCCATCTACGGTGCGCAAAGCTTGTCATTGCCAATTATTCTTTCCGTATTTACAACCATTCTGGCTGTTGTGCCACTACTGCTCTTTCAATCCGAAACGGGGCAGCAAGCACGGGACATTGCGGTTGTGGTATCCGGCGCACTGATATTCTCGCTTGTGGAATGTTTGCTCATTCTGCCGTGCCATTTGTCGGGTACAAAGCATTTTGAGCTTCCTTACGCTTGGTATCAAAAGTTTCTAGCTTTCCAGAGCAAAATTGCACAATGGTTGATTGATTTTGCTAGATATAAATATAAGCCGTTTGTTGAAAAATGTCTGCGAGCAAAATATCTAACGGCGAGCATCTTTTTCGCTGTTCTAATCCTATTTTCAACAGCTTATGTGCTTGGGTTTATCCGGTCATCCTTCAACCCGGAAATTCCAAGCAACATGCTTCGCTATTCTATCGAGCTATCGGAAACAGCTGCGGAAGGCACCCATGAGAAGATCCACGACAGGATGATTGATGCCATTAGTGGTCCCGGCGGGATTGAAGATGAATATGAAGAAAAAACAGGATTACAACGTAATGTTCTTTTCCCAAACTATAGCAGTTTTGCCTTCGGTAATCGTATCTTTATGACGCTTGAAATGTCGTCTGAAGCCATGGCGGTTCTTGACGCAGAAACAATTATGAATGAATGGCAGGAACGGGTCGGTGAAGTGCCGGAAGCGACTGAAGTGACGCTTCGTAATTCAAGAAATACTGGCCGCCGTGGTGGTGATCTTAGTTTCTATGTCTCGGCAAGCAATGATAGTGACCTAGAAGCAGCCGTTGAACGGGTGAAGCTTGAGATGCGGGATATTCAGGGTCTAACACAGATATATGATAATCGTGACCGTCAAGGGCAGGAACTAAGGCTATCCCTTAAACCTGAAGCGGAACATTATGGATTGACGCTTGGTACACTTAGCGATCAAGTGCGTCTTGGTTTTTATGGTCGCATTGTACAGCGTATCCCACGTGACGGTGAAACTATTGATATTCATGTACGTTATCCCCTTGAAGCACGCCAAAACTTAAATGCTCTACGGGAGATGTATATTAGAACCCCAGAAGGAGGTGAAATACCATTTAATATGGTGGCGGAAATGGAATTTGCGCCGGTGTTAAATTCTCCAGAACGTATCAATGGGCAGAATATTATTAAAGTTCAGGCACGGATGAATAAGAATATCGTGTCCCCATACGAAGCTTTCCAGTATTTAGAAAACGGTATTTTCATTGACCTTAAAAATGAAATTGGCGGTTTTGCGGTGATCCCGGATGGTCAGGTGGAAGAGCAAGGCATATTCTTCGGTGAAATTACTTTCTATTTGTCCTTGGTGCTTCTAGCTATATATTCGCTGCTTGCCATTGGCCTGCGATCATATATTGAGCCACTTATTATTTTGACGGCGGTACCGTTTGGTTTCGTAGGCGCGCTCATTGGTCACTTGATTGTCGATATGCCAGTAAGTCTTTATTCCTTCCTCGGTCTATTTGCAGCTTCTGGCGTTGTTATCAATGATAACCTTGTGTTGGTTGATTGTATTAAGGGACTGAAAAAAGAAGGTATGAAGTTCACTGAGGCGATCGCGGAAGGCGGACGTATGCGTTTTCGCGCTATTATCCTGACATCTATCACAACCTTTATTGGGCTCACTCCGATCATGCTTGAAACCAGCTATCAGGCGATCTTTATCATACCGATGGTGGTTTCATTAACCTTTGGTGTGTTGTTTGCGACATTTATCACATTGATACTGGTACCATGTCTCTATGATATTAAGGATACAATTTCCGAAAAGCTTTCGTTCCTCAAATCTCATGATGATGAGGTTGCTAAAGAAGTGGGTGCTGCCGAATAAGATGATTCAGTCTATCTCGGGGATCTTGACGATCATACCGTCAAGATCCTTCGTCATTAATATTTGACAACTGAGGCGGCTACCGGCTCTGCGGTTATCAAGAAAATCCAGCAAGGCGCTTTCATCTTCATCGGCCGCTCCGGTATGGGCACGGTATTCCTTGGGAATGATAATATGACAAGTGGCACAGGCGCACTGACCTTCACAGTCTGCATCGATGCCTTCAACATTATTGCTGACGGCAATTTGCATCAAAGTCTGTCCGGCTTCGGCCTCAACAACAAATTCTCTACTCTCCGGAGATATAAAAGTGATTTTTGCCATTATTGATCGTTTACCTTAACGGCGCTACTGGCCTTGATTTCTTCCATGACCACATAGGTGTGGGTACTGCTTATGTCTTCGATGACGGAGAGTTGTTCACCAAGAAAGCGTCGGTAATGGTCCATATCCCTTGTTCTCACCTTTATCAGGTAATCAAAACCACCTGCAACCATATGACATTCCTGAACTTCATCCATACCCAACACCACATCACGAAAATGATCGAGCGCACGCGTGGTTGTTCGGTCAAGTGAGACTTCAATAAAAGAAACAAGTGCCGCATCCAACATCTTTGGATCAAGGATGGCGACGTAATTCTTGATGAAGCCCTCCTTTTCGAGTCTTTTTACACGTTCAAGGCACGGTGTGGGGCTTAGGTGTATGGTTTCCGCCAATTTCACATTTGAAATGCGGCCATCATCCTGAAGAAGCTTTAATATATTGCGATCGATCTTGTCCAGTTTGCGAATTGTTCCTGAACCCGGCAATTGATCTTTTGGCTTACTCATGGAGGTTATCTCTTTTTATATGTATTTATCTAGCTTATTGAAGCATAGAATCGAATATATGCAGTATATTATGCTATAAGCTTGCAAAAGAACAGTTTTAAATATAACGTTATTTTTAGTGTCTGAAGGCCTTTGAAAAATAACTGGAATCTTTGGTTGACTTTAAGCTTTTAGAGGCGTAGATGGTGGGTTTTCCGACATCAAATTGCCGTATTTAATGTGTAGATTAAATAGTAGTTGATGTAAGTAAGTACCAAGGAACAGGTTAGACCATGAGCGAACAAACTATTGAAGAGCTTGCTAAAAAATTGATCCGCCGTATGGGTCGCAGTCAAGCGATTGAGATATGTGAAGCGAATAAATGGTTAAGGGTATTAGAGCATATCAAGTCACTTGATAAGAATGCTCAAAGCGCATAGACTGCGTTTTATATCTTTTCTATAAATAACTCCCTAAAATGATGATTAAGGGTGGGGACATGTATTACAGCGTTTTCAACCTTTTCAAGATCGGTATCGGACCCTCGAGTTCGCATACGGTTGGCCCTATGGTTGCGGCCAAAACATTTCTCGAAAGTCTTGTAAACATCAACAAGGTTGCATCCGTTAAGGTCGATGTTTACGGTTCATTGGCGCTTACCGGTCACGGGCATGCCACTGATAAGGCTCTCCTGCTTGGGCTTGAGGGGTATGAGCCTGCGACAATTGATCCTTCCATTATCGATGAGCGCTGCGAAGTTATTAAATCATCCGGCGTAATTAATCTTTTGGGCAAAAAAGAAGTGGTCTTTTCTGCCCGTGATCATATGCCGTTTCATATGGAAAAACTTCTTCCTCACCATAGTAATGGACTTTGCTTTACGGTCTTTAACAGTGACGGTGAGAAACTCGCCAGTGAGAATTATTATTCAATCGGTGGCGGTGCGGTTCTGAGTGAGGCGGATATTGGTCGCAATACGCCACCCCCAGAAGAAATTCCAGTACCTTATCCATTTGATACTGGTGCGCAGCTGCTAGAGTTGTGTGCCGTGAATAACTTTTCCATAGCGGACTTGATGTGGGCAAACGAAAAAGCGCTGATGTCTGAGGTCGAAATCAAAGCCGGCCTTGAAAAAGTCTATGATGCAATGCAATTTTCCATTGACCGTGGATGCGCGACTAGCGGTAAATTGCCCGGATCACTTAATGTTACCAGGCGTGCAGCACAAATCCTTTCGTCACTGCAAGAGGCGCAGGAAAAACAGCTGGGCGACCCATCCGTGATACTCGACTGGATTAATCTCTGGGCGCTGGCGGTTAATGAAGAAAATGCTGCGGGCGGGCGGGTCGTCACCGCACCAACAAATGGCGCTGCGGGCATTATTCCTTCGGTGCTGAGATATTATGACCGTTTTTATAATCGTGATGACAACAAACAAAAAGTGTATGATTTTCTATTAACCGCGACGGCGATTGGCTCACTCTATAAAAAGAATGCATCAATTTCAGGTGCTGAAGTCGGTTGTCAGGGTGAAGTTGGTGTTGCCTGTTCTATGGCAGCGGCTGGCCTGACTGCCGTAAAGGGCGGCACGGTTTTGCAAGTGGAAAATGCGGCCGAGATCGGCATGGAACATAATTTGGGCCTGACCTGTGATCCCATCGGCGGCCTAGTGCAGATACCTTGCATTGAAAGAAATGCCATGGGAGCAGTGAAAGCCATTGACGCATCGCGCCTCGCCCTGCGCGGGGACGGACTACACCATGTGTCGTTGGATAAGGTCATCGATACCATGCGCGAAACTGGCAAAGATATGCAGGCGAAGTATAAAGAAACCTCCAAGGGCGGACTTGCTGTTAACGTCGTTGAATGTTAACAGCATAAAACACTGTTTAACTGATGTTATTGTAGATAATATATCGGCAGAAAATTAAAAAAAGTAGGACATTCTGCTGCAATTGCAGATATATTCCTGTGATTAACCGTAATTAAACAAGAGGTGTTTCACATGTATTCTTTAAACGATCACAAGTCCATTGAGACATTAAATTTAAGCGAGATCAGAAATAACCTGCGTCAGATGATCCATGCTGACGAGGAAAAATGCGTCGATAATCTGCTTCATGCAACGGAACTTACAAATGGCGAGCGCAACCGGCTTGTGGACGCTGCGAGAACATATGTTGATCTATCTCGCGACCTAAGTGGTAGCCAGGGCACGATGGATTATTTCCTTCAGGAATTTGATCTTTCCAATAAAGAAGGTGTCGCCCTCATGTGTCTTGCGGAAAGTTTACTGCGGGTTCCGGACGGGGCGACCGCTGATAAATTGATTTCCGAAAAAATCGCCGCTGGTCGGTGGTCTGAGCATAAAGGCCATTCACAGAGCACATTTGTCAATGCGTCGACCTGGGGCTTGATGCTGACGGGGGAATTTGTTGACCTTGGTGCTGATGTTAAAGGAAACACCGATAACTGGTTTAAAAGCTTTATTAAAAAGGCTGGTGAACCGGTGGTTCGAACAGCGATTATGCAGGCAATGCGTATCATGGGCGGACAATATGTTTTAGGCCGAACAATTGATGAAGCGATAGAACGGGGCGTAAAGGAAAATAAGCAAGGCACTCGTTTTTCATTTGATATGTTGGGTGAAGGGGCGAGAACGCTCGCCGATGCCGATCGTTATTTTGAAGCCTATAAAGCGGCGATCATGGAAATAGGCGCTCAGGAAAAACACGATAATCCGTACGAGGCCAATGGCATATCGGTCAAATTTTCTGCGCTTCACCCGCGTTATGAAATGTCACATCACGGCCTGGTTATGTCGGTTATGGTTCCAAGGATTACTGAACTTGCGAAACTAGCTAAAGAAAAAGGCCTTGGCTTTACCATTGATGCTGAGGAAGCCGATAGGCTTGATATTTCACTGGATATTTTTGAAAGCCTAGCTCGGTCAAGCGAATTGCAGGACTGGGACGGCCTCGGCATCGTGGTTCAGGCTTATCAAAAGCGCGCACCATACGTGCTTGACTGGCTCACAAAACTGGGGCGTGAACTGGGCCGAAAATTCATGGTTCGCCTTGTTAAAGGAGCCTACTGGGATAGTGAGATCAAGCATGCTCAGGAAATGGGATTGTCTGATTATCCGGTTTACACAAGAAAGCCGTCCACTGATCTGTCCTATCAGGTTTGTGCCGAACGGCTGATGATGGCACGGGATGTATTTTATCCGCAGTTTGCCACTCACAACGCCTATTCGGTGGCGCTCATTCTCGAGTTGGTCCGAAAATGGAACGTTGCTGCGGATGAATTTGAATTTCAGCGCCTTCATGGTATGGGCCATTTGCTTTATGACGTGGTCAAACAGAATGCGGAAAGTGACTTTAATATTCGAGTTTACGCCCCTGTTGGTGCTCATAAAGATTTACTTCCTTATCTGGTGCGCCGTCTTCTTGAAAACGGTGCCAACAGTTCTTTCGTCAACCGTTTCATGGATGAAGACGTTTCTGTTGACGAACTTATGCAGGACACTATTAAACTGGTGGAGGAAAAATCACCAAAACGACATAGCATGATCCCACTGCCGGCGGACATTTTGAGCTATTCACACAGGGAATTATACCCACGCAAAAATGCCGCTGGATTTGAACTCACCGATCCACTTGAAATAGAGAAGCTTGATAAAAGCCTCGTTCAGGAACAAACTTGGATAGCTGGCCCGATCATATCGGGTGAGGTGACGTCTGAAAATGTTGAGGATGTTATTAGCCCAACCACTGGGAAGGCGATTGGTCAGGTTGCGGTCGCCACAGACGCTGATATCGAAAAAGCATTGGGCGCGGCATCCCGTTCTCAAAAAAGCTGGAATAACGTAGGTGGGGAAAAGCGAGCAGAGATACTTAATGTCGCGGCAGACGCACTTGAAGCTAAGTGTCTTACGCTCATGGGTCTGATCGCTGAAGAAGCCGGACGGACGCTTGCGGACGGACTTTCGGAAGTGCGCGAAGCTGTGGATTTTCTGCGCTATTACGCCGGACAGGCCAGAGAAAACTTTGCAGAAGGCCGCTTGCTGCCTGGCCCAACGGGGGAACGCAACGAGCTCTATTTGCAGGGACGCGGTACTTTTCTATGCATCAGTCCGTGGAATTTTCCGCTTGCCATTTTTATGGGGCAGGTGAGTGCTGCACTCGCGGCCGGTAACGCGGTTATCGCTAAGCCCGCCGAACAAACACCGATTGTCGCAGCGGAAGCCGTTAAAATACTTCATCAGGCGGGTGTACCAGTTGATGTTCTCCATCTTATGACTGGTGATGGTGCTACGGTTGGTGCGAAACTTGTCGCAGACGAACGGATTAGCGGTGTTGCCTTTACCGGATCAACCGAAACCGCAAAAATAATAAACCGCAGCCTCGCAAGCCGGGAAGGGGCCATTGTGCCGCTGATAGCTGAAACAGGCGGACAGAACGTAATGATCGTGGATAGTACTGCGCTTCCCGAACAAGTGGTTGACGATGCTATATCGTCGGCGTTTCAGTCGGCCGGTCAACGCTGTTCTGCTCTCAGGGTTCTTTATATTCAGAACGACGTCGCAGATACTATCATCCCCATGCTTAAGGGGGCGATGGACTGTCTTAGTATGGGAAATCCGGCCGATCTTTCAACTGACGTCGGTCCCGTTATTGATCAGGATGCTCGCAAGCTTCTTGTGACGCATGCCGCGCGCATGGATAGCGAAGCGACACTTCTTCACGCTCTTGATACACCAGCCGAGTATGAGGCGGGAACATTCTTTGGTCCACGACTATACGAAATTTCATCACTTGATGAGCTTAAGAAGGAAGTGTTCGGCCCGATCCTTCATGTGATCCGCTACAAGGCATCCAAGCTTGATGACATAATGGCGCAAATTCAAAATACAGGCTTTGGCTTAACATTGGGTGTTCATAGCCGCATTGAAGAAAGTGCAGATTATATATTCAGAAACCTTGATGTGGGTAACACCTACGTTAACCGCAACATCGTTGGTGCCGTTGTCGGTGTTCAGCCTTTCGGCGGGCAAGGACTTTCCGGAACCGGTCCTAAGGCAGGCGGCCCACGCTATCTTTACCGCTTCGCCACCGAAAAGACACTGACCATCAACACGGTTGCGACGGGCGGCAATACAGAACTGTTCGCAATGGAAGAAGAATAAAAAATATTATTTAGGCAAAAGAAAAGGCGGATCAAATGATCCGCCTTTTTTATTTCAAATTTATTTACTTCGTCAGATTAGTATTTCATATCCAGACGTAGGCTGAATGTACGCTCTGCACCATAGTAATAATGCCGTGGTCCAAGTGACCAGTCACTGCCATAACGCTGTCTCTTATAAAGAATGACTTCTTTGTTAAACAGGTTTTTAACATGCAGACTAACAGTTGCACTATCACTGATGTTTAGACCCATCGCGAGGTTAAACGTTGTGTAAGCTGGTGAAATATCGGTTTCCTTGGCACGGAAATGAGATTTACTCTCACCGTAACCAGAGGCGTCCACACGGACGTAACCTTCTTGTTCACCGATAGACACTGCCTGATCCAAAGCAATATAATAGTTATACTTTGGTACCATGGTCATGTCATCGCCGGCCAGCGCGTCAATAGAAGCCACATCATTCAAAATTTTGGATGATGTATATGATCCATTCAAAACAAGTTTCAATGAATCAGAAAGGCTTGAGGTACTTTCAAATTCGATACCTTTTGACCGTGCTTTACCAGCGTTCGCAGTGTAGCTGAAACCGCATGAAGGCATATAAACGCTTGCCTGTACACCAGTCCAGTCAATTTGATAAACTGCCGCAGAAAAACGAGTTTTACGGTCAAAGGCAAATCCTTTAAAACCAACTTCATAGTTTTTGATTTGATCCGAATCGTACCGGTCAACATAGGATGCCGTGTCACCAGCAGAACAATCCTGCGGAGGAGTCGGTCCGTTGTTGCCACCGCGACGATATCCTTCAGAATAAAGTGCGAAGACCGAAAATTCATCGGAAGGCATCCAGTTTATGCTGGCTTTCTTACGGAAGCCATTTTCACCATCTTTCGTGATCGTGCTCAAGGTCGTAAGATTAGTAGGATCAACCCAGATACCGGATGTTTCATCATGAAGATCATCTTTAAGATCATAATAACGAAGACCACCCAAAAATTCTATGCGGCCACCGTTGCCAATCTCGGCTGTGTAGCTGGCTTCACCAAATAGGGCGAGTTCTTTTTCGACCCATCTACGAACGGTATAGTTATAGTTTTTGGTATCGTCGCCGTAAAGACTTTGGCCAAGGGCTGACGGATCAGCCAGACCCCAGTAGTCACCCCAAAGATACGCAGAGATCGCGCGGCTTTTTTGATCGCCAGCGTGATATTGCCATTGGCCGTCCGTTGTTGGCGAAATTTCGTCTCTGTCATAGAATGCACCAACGGTCCAATCGAATGGACTGTCAATATTGCTTGATTGAAGTCTCATTTCATGGGTCCAACGCGTGCTATCTTCCTCGTCAATGATCCAAGTACGGAACATATCGTTTGCATCATAGCGCGTCCACGAAGCTTGACGTCCGCGGTTTTGGAACTTTCTATATGATCCGGCGTATGTAAAATCAACCCCTTCAATAATGTCGTCATGTTCATAGTTAATGGCGAAAAGGTTAGTCTTATCGTTAGTATATGGATCCATCAATTCCCAATCGGCGAATTCCGGATTATGACCGTTGAGCTGTGTACCATAGGCAGCATTATAACATGCGACGCGGCTGGAACCAGCAGGACAATCTTGGAAATCAAGAGCCACATCATAGCCGTATGTTGCAGCATCGTTCGCTGTTAAGACGGCATTATACATATATTCCGGTGTTGATCGATCTGACCAAGTACGGGTGCTGTCTCTTTCGCTTAAATTAATCCATGAAAGGTTAATTCGAGAGTTTTCAGAAGGTTCAAACATCAACTGTGTGCGAACAAAATGATCATTATACGCGCCTGAATTATTAGTATAGGCATTGTAAACCTTGCCTGTTTCATGGCCAGAAGAGCCAGTGATACGTAAACCCATTTTGTTATTAAACAATGGCACGTTTACCATACCAGACGCACGCGTTGCGACGCCAGGACGGTTTTTCTCTGATTCAAAGTTAATCGATGCGCTCGCTTGGAATTCATCAAGGTTTGGTTTGTTGGTAATCACTTGAACAGTACCACCGATCGCGTTTGATCCCCAAAGCGTTCCTTGTGGACCGCGAAGAACTTCAATGCGTTCAACATCGTACAGATTGCCGAAGTCAAAATCGATACCGTCAGTAAATGTTGCTGTCGTATCAGGTGTACTATCATTACTACCGGAAAGACCACGAAGAATAAGCTGTCCACGTGGGGCAGCAGCACCAGCAAACGTTCTGTATGCATCTGCTTTGTCAATCAGGTTACGGTGACTAATTTCTTCCGCACCAATAACAGCAATATTCATTGGAACTTCGACGAGAAGCTCCTGTTTCTTACGCGCTGTAACGTAAATTACATCTGTATCAGCATCGTCAGCTTGTTCAGCATCTTGTGCCAAGGCGTTGGTAACCGAAAGACCGGAAAACGCAACCCCATACATCAAGGATGTTTTGAGCGATCTGCTCAAACAATTGAGTTTCATTTTATTTCCTCCATAGAAATATTATAATAGGCAGATAGACCATAAAAAAGCGTACGATATAGTGGAGTGTTTTTCCCTCAGCATTCGCTTTTCGCAGAATATACTGCCCCTGTTCTTACTTTAATCTACTTCGACGAGCCTCTAGTTATTGCTCATCGAAATAACGAAATTTTACACCAATTAGCCAAATTCTCTTCTAACCAGTGTATTAGGCTATGTTTTTACCAACAAAAGAATACGGGGTCAATTTAGATACCGTATAATATAACATTCCAAATTCATGATTATAAAGGATATTTAACAGAAATTAGTAGTTATTGGGCGTTATGCCGCATAATATTTGGTACCTTAGGGAAAATTAAATTAATTATTGGGTTTTTTTTTGAAAATATTGATAGAAAAAATTAGGTTACACATACTCAATAAAATGAATCATTGCAAAAAAGGCCAGTGATTCAATATAAATGCCTAATTTTCTGTAAAATGACAGGTAAGGAACTTAAATCGATCAACGTATAATTGTTTCTTGCTTAACCGCAACAGAACGGCTTAAAGTGACAGAAAAATTGCTGAAAAATTAACTCTTGAATATGGTCAATAGGCCCTCGGGTTATGAGATAATAAAATGGAAAGATTTTATGAGTAATCAAAAGAATGCCTTTTACAAATCTGTGACCGAACTTGTCCAAAATAAGAATTATAAGAAGGCATTTTCAGAGCTTGAAGCTTTTTTCAGGGTAAACCCTGATGACGAAATAGCGCTGTCTATTTATGGTGGTGCGCTTTTAAGGTCCGGGGATAAAGATAAGGCAATTGAGACGCTAAAACATGCCGTCGCCATATACCCAAATTCATATGCTGCTCACGCGGATTTGGCCTTCGTATCCGAGAATGTGGGAGACAGTGTACAGGCAATCAAATCGTTTGAGAAAGTAGCGCAGCTAAATCAAAATTTTTATCCTGCTTGGGCGTTGCTCGGAAAACTTTATTTTGAGAATAAACAATATTCCAAGGCCACTGCAGCACTCGAAAATGCAGAGAAAAGTGATCCCCTAGATAATGATTATCGACTCATGCAAAAAGCAATGCGTGACGGGGATTTTGCAAAAGGCGAACAAATTGCACGCGACATGTTAAAAAAGCAGCCGGGTCATCCAAGGGCTGCTTTTATGCTGGCACATATAGCAAGTAAGGTTGGTGCACATGAAGAGCGTGCTGATATTTTAAGGTATTGTTTGAGTTATCATCCTGCCAATCAAATAGTTCGTAAAGAATTGATTATTTCATATGAAGAAATGGGCGATTATGATTTAGCAAAGCAAGAGGCTGATATCCTCCTGGAAGTCGAGAAATCTTATCTAAATTATTGGATTAAAAGTCGTATATTTGGTCACCTGGGTGACCACGAAAGTGCCCTGAAGTCTGCTGAAAATGCTGCGAGTTGCATAGAAGATAATGATGAAGAATTAGGAAAAGTTGACCTTCTTCGCGGGCATGCTTTAAAAATACTAGGCAGAAGAAAAGAATGTGAAGAGGCCTATAAAAGCTGCTTGAAAAATACACCTGACAATGGGGCGGGATGGTGGGGGCTGGCGGATCTTAAGAACTATCAATTTACAGCAGAAGATAAAGAAGCCATGGAAAAAATGACTTCAGATGAGAATGTAAATATTGCGCAACGTTGTCAAGCGGCCTTTGCTCTGGCAAAGGCATTGGAAAATGACGGCTCTATAGATGAAGCCTTTTCATGGTATAGAAAGGCAAATGATATGCGTCCTGATCTGGACTTTGACCCAGAAGAAAATATAGAATATTGCGATAATTACATTTCGATCAGTGACGCTTCGATGCTTGAAAAGCAGGCTTTACCCTTACCAAAGGGGCCAACGCCAATTTTTATTGTTGGAATGCCCCGTGCGGGATCAACGCTAATTGAACAAATACTTTCAAGTCACAGCCAAATAGAAGGAACAATGGAGCTTCCAACTCTTCCAAAGCTAGAGAGAAGAATTAAATTGGCTGGTGGTAAAAAATTCAAACAGCATTACCCAGAATGCCTCAAAAATTTCAACGAATCTGAACTTTCTGCTTTCGGGCAGATGTACCTTGATCAAACGGCCGTATACAGAAAAAACAAGCCCTACTTTATCGATAAACTTCCACCAAATTTTGAACGTATTGGCCTCATTCACAAAATATTGCCACAAGCCATTATCATTGATGCTCGTCGCCATCCTTTTGATTGTGGATATAGCGCTTACAAGCAGCATTTTGCCGGCGGTCATGAATATAGTTATAATTTGAGAAATATCGGTAACTATTATAATGGCTACCTCAAGTTCATGGATCATTGGAACGACGTGTTACCCGATAAAGTTCTCACGGTACAATATGAAAATATGGTGCGCGACACCGAAGGAACGACAAGAACGATCCTTGAACATATAGGTGTTCCTTTTGAAGAGAGCTGTTTACGTTTTTACGAAAACAAAAGAGCGGTCAAAACTGCAAGCAGTGAGCAAGTGCGCCAACCAATTTATACAAAGGGCATTGGTCAATGGCAACCCGTCGAAGATCAGCTGACACCATTGTTTGAAAGCTTGGGTGATGAGACGTTAAAGAGATTTGAAGAATTTTTGCCAAAGAATATTTTGTGATTGGAATGAATGGATGCGAAATATGAATAAAAAACGGACATTATTAATCGCAGTGACCTTTGTGGCGTTATTTCTGACATCCTGCTCTGAACAGGATCTGGCAAATATCAAGCTTGTTGCCCATTTAAAAAAATACGATCAGGCGAAGGAGCTGATGATTGCTCGAAATTATGACGCGAATGATCCAATTGAGCGCGAGGAATGGGAGGCTCAATTTATTGTGGATCAAAGCGATCAATTTACGCCCATTGAAATTGGCTTGCTGGAAGAAAATCAGAAGCTCATCATCGAACAAAGTAGACAACTTTCTATCAGAAAATCAAATATTGATATTGAACCGTTGAGGAATGATTCGGTCGAACTGGCTAAGTTTTGCCAGCAAATTCCCAAGGGCGGTATGTTGCATGTCCATCCTTACGGACTTTTTACTCGTGAAATTATCATTGAAATCCTCAGCAAATATAATCCTGTGATCGAACCGGAATATTTCATAACCACTGTGAAAAATCAAGGACAGGTTCTTTATGATCACGAGATAGAAGCCTTAAGGTCACTCCCGCCGTCTTCAAATTATCTCTCGTTGAGCGCAGTAGATCAAAGTCTTTTTGTCGATTTTTTCTTTTTGCCCACAGATCCGATATCACATGATTTTACGCGGTTTGATGCGATATTTGCTTTCGTGATCTGGATGGTCGAAGACGAATTTATCGATGAGAAAATGGAACTTCTCTATCTTGATTTTCTGAACCGCGCTGCGGGTCACGGGATCAGCTATATTGAATTTACCAATGGTTTTCCGCCCAGTGTTGAAAGTATCGATAAACTGGCAAATTGGTCAGAGAAATTTTTCGAAGAAACAGGTGTTGTTGTGCGCTGGAACCTGGGACAACTCCGTTTCCTTCCGGCTGAAATGAACGGTGAGATGATAAAAACATGGAACCAGCTTTTGGTAGAACATCCATCCAACGTCATTGTCGGCACCGATCTTTACGCCATTGAGCGTGGCAATCCGGCACTTGAAAAGGCGCAGGCCGCATATGGCTATCTTAGTGGGTACAACAGTGAAAACCCGGATCACCCGCTTAAGATGACCATGCATGCAGGTGAGATGGGCGACCCACGCAATGTCCGTGACGCAATGATCATGGGGGTTTCAAGAATTGGCCACGGTGTTCTCCTTCAGGATGATCTGGTAACTCTTGAATATGCGCGCAATCTGAAAATCGGGATCGAGATGAACATTAACAGTAATCATCAGCTTAGCGTCCATGATAAGCTGGCGTCACCGCATCCGTTCCTACGCTTCTTGAGGTTGGGAATTCCTGTGAGCCTCTCGACCGATAACGACGGGATTTTTGGTACCAGCATTTCCAAGGAATGCATTGCCGCCGTTAGCACCACCGATGTCAGCTACGCGGAACTTCAGGCGATGAGTTATAATAGCATCAGTACCAGTTTTGCCAGGCCGAAAACGAAAGACATACTGACAAACCGGTTGCGTCAAAGCTTCACATTGTTTGAACAGCAATATCTTAACTAGCCTTTAAGGGCGCCGGCGGTCAGGCCCTGAACGATAAACTTTTGAATATAGGCAAAGAAGATACAGACCGGGATAAGCGCGAGGATCATCGCTGCCGCCATCTGGCCCCAGTCCACCGAAAATTTGGTAACAAAATTCATAATGCCAGCCGGGAAGGTCATTTGTGACTGGCGATTGATAAACATCAGCGCAAACAAAAGCTCAGACCAGGCGGCGGTAAAGACAAAACCGAGCGTCGCGCCAATTCCGGGCAGACAGAGCGGCAAGGTAATTTTTTCAAAGGCCTGAAGTCGGCTGCAACCATCAATCATAGCCGCTTCCTCAAGCTCTACTGGTGATCCGTCAAAGAAAGATTGCATTAAAAAGCAGGCAAACGGAAGGTTAAAAGCGGTGTAAACAAGAATAAGACCGGTGAGACTATCCACCAGATTGATGAAGGTCAGCACATTATAAATTGGCGCAATAATCATGACAATAGGGAACATTTGCGTGACAAGTAAAATTGTCATGATGGCGACTTTCCCTTTGAAATTAAAACGCGATAACGCGTAACCGGCGAGGCAGGAAATTATCGTCACCATTGCCGCTGTCGTGAAGGACACAATGAAACTATTGAGAAAATAGTCCGGGAAACTGCCCTCTACCAATACTGAATAATAATGATCAAATGTGATCATGCTCGGCCAGGCGACAATACCTTCAGAGAATAATAAACGGTCAGGCGTCAGAGAAATTTTCAGCATCCAGAAAACCGGAAACAACGTAAAGACCAGAAAGCCGATAATGAATATATATTTTGAATTTCTTATCATAGGATGTCACACATAAGTTGTCATTTTCTGGCGAATTCGGCCGAGGATGAAGCCATAAACCATCAACATGCTAAGCAGCGCGATCGAGATCACCGAAGCATAGCCAAAATCCATTTTTTGGTAGGCGGTATCATAAATATAGGTGGCAACGATTTGTGTCGAATTGGCTGGTCCGCCATTGGTCATAACAATGATAATTTCCGCAAAATTGGCAATCCAGATCGCTCGGATCAGCAACGTGATGACAATGGTCGGCAGGATCAGCGGCAGGGTGATATAACGAAAAGCTGCAAAGCCACTAACCCCGTCAATATTGGCCGCTTCATAAATAGTGTTGGGGATAGAGCGCAGTGCCGCCAGCAGCATGATGGTAAAAAACGGTATTCCGAACCAGACGTTGGCAACAATCGGACCCCACATGGCATGATCGGGATCACTGAGTATATTTTCAGGACTGTCCATCAGTCCGAGCCATTCAAACAAATAAGGAAGCGGTCCGGTCACCGGATTAAACATCCACACCCACATGAGGCCAATCAGGAACGACGGTACCGCCCACGGGACAAATAACACTGGCTGAATTAACTTTATCCCGGTAAAGCCGCTATTTAAGATAAGTGCAAGGCCAAGCCCCAGTGTGAATTGGAAAAAAAGTGAGGTCGATGTCCAGAACAGCGTGTTCACGAGGCTCATGGTAAAAATATCGTCTTCACTGAGAATACGTACGAACTGATCAAGTCCGACGAATTCTTTGGTCCCGGATATAAGGTCAAAATCATAAAAGGCGTATGATATCCCAGTCACCAGTGGCACCAGTACCAGCAGAAAAATAAAAATCAGCGTCGGTAAAAGATAAAGCCATGGCTCACTGAGTTTACTCATTCTCTGCCATCCATTTCTTCTGGGAGGCCGAAAGAAAATCAGCCCACAGGGTTGCAGTTTCTTCTGGTGTTTGATCACCCAGCATCATCGCCTGCCCCGATTGTACCACGGTGATGCTGTCAAATTCGGCAATGTCGGACAGATGATTGGGATTAATCAGATAAGACCAGCGATCATCCTGTGTTGTTTCCAACCAGCCAGCACCAACGCCGTCGGCGTCAAAAATATCCTTTGAGAGCTCCTTATAGATCGGCACAAGGCCAGAGCGCTGCGCCCAGGCCTGATGATTTTCGCGGGACAGCAGGTGTGCTACCAGTTTGAAAGCAGATTGTTTTTTTGTTGATCCCTCAAGCACCGACCAGCCAATATATCCAAGATGCGGAAATGATTTTCCGCTTGGTCCCAGCGGCATGGGCGCCGAGCCATAATCATCATCGTCCATGCGCTTGCGTAAAGAGGTCAGTGCATCCGGCGTTTGATGGAGCATGGCACAGGCACCAGAATAAAATCCTGAAACCGTTTCATTAAGACCCCAATTGAGGCTATCCTGCGGTGCGTAACCGTTTTTATAAATATCACGGATCAGCGTAAGTCCCTTGACCGCGCCTTCGTTATAGAAAACGCTGTTACCGTCTGCGTCAAAAAACTGGTCTGATCCGTTCATGGTTGTCATGATCCAATAGTAAAAGACCGCACCACCACGTCCGCCGTGATGACAATATCCCGACACACCGGGGAGTTCTGATATTTTTGCGGCCGTTTGATAAAATTCATCCATGGTCAGCGGTGGATTTTCAATACCAGCTTTTTTAAATAGCTTTTTATTATAAAGCATCGCCCGCAGATAATAACCGTAGGGCACCGTGTAAATCCGGTCACCGATACTGCCGTATTTCAGGGTGTCTTCTTCCATATCATCGTCAAAATCCACGGTTTTAAGAAAGTCTGTCATATCGGCAATCTGACCGCCGCTTACATAACGGGAAAGCCAGAAATCGGGCATCTCAATCACGTCCGGATACTGGCCACCGGCGATCATCATGCTTAGTTTTTCGAAGGCCTGCCCCCAACTAAGTGAAATCACGTCAACCTTCATTCCCGGATTATCTGCTTCAAACTGATCAAGTTGTTTACGTAAAAGCCCGGTTCGGTCAGCCGAAGTATTGACCTCGACGATAAGCAGATTATTAGGATCATGATCCTTATCAGACGTGGCCTGCCAGGCCGCAAAGCCGAGCACAACAATGATAAATGTAATCGCCGCCTTGATCATGATTAAGTTTATCCCTCTAAGTTAAGGATCATTCTATCAACCCCGCCGCAAATTGAAATTTCTTTTTTCGGTCATAGCGGTTATATTGAAAAGAATAACGAAAAAGACGGGCACGACACCAATGGATAAAATATATATAACGGCCGATGAGCTGCTTTCTTCATCACTAAAACTTGGGCAAATGATCGTAGAAGACGGCTTTTGTCCTGATTTTATTGTCGGTGTTTGGCGCGGCGGTACCCCGGTGGGGATTGCGGTTCAGGAGCTGCTCGATTTTTGTCACATCAAAACCGATCACTTTGCCATTCGCACCTCAAGCTATACCGGCATTGCCGAACAGGAAGCGAAGGTCAAAGTCTACGGCCTTCATTACCTGATTGATAATATGAACCATGATGACAGCTTGCTGATCGTGGATGATGTGTTTGACAGTGGTCGCAGTGTTAAGGCGATCATTCATGAGCTTGACGTTCATATGCGCAAAAATATGCCCACCGATGTGCGGGTCGGCACCGTTTATTATAAGCCGAGCAAAAACCTCACCAAACGCATTCCCAATTATTATGTTCATAAAACCGAAGACTGGCTGGTCTTCCCCCATGAACTTGATGGCCTCACCGATGAGGAGATCCTGTCTTCAAAACCGGACGCGGAAATGCTGGTGAGATTAAGAGCAGAGTGCGAGAAGAAGTAGTTGGAAGAGCTTGACTTCACATTCACCGCAAAGATTTGGATTTATCAGGGTAAGGGCACGTGGCATTTTATCAGCGTGCCCGCTGAACAATCAGACCAGATTAAATTTTTCACCTCCCCGGATATCACCGGCCGAAAAAGGCGCGGTTGGGGATCTGTGCGGGTGAAAGCGACCATCGGCGATACCACATGGCAGACATCAGTATTTCCTAGCAAGTCATCCGGTCAATATATCCTGCCAGTAAAAGCGGAAATTCGAAAAAAAACAAAAATAGCTGATGGCGACGATGTGCAAGTCACCCTCAATATCAAAACCGGGCTTTAAACAGTATCAATCGGTAATCATAAAGGCATTCTCGCCCACATATTCTTCCATGATCACCCCGTCTGGGATCGTTTTTGGTTCGCGTACACGGGTTGAGTGGAGCATTTCTACCTTCCACATATCGCCAACTTTCACAACCACCGCACTTTCAAGCCATGTCAGGCTTATTTCTTCACCGTCAGTGGTTCTGAGGTCGGCCCTGTTCCAATAGCTGATCCAGACTGAGCCCTGGTTTTTCTGCGCCCTGATCACCGAAAAATAATTGCGGCGTTCAATGGCACCCTCTGCGTTCCTTGCGACATTGACCAAGTCGTCCATACTCCATATTTCACCATTTTCAAGCAAGTGATAGTCATTCGTGCCAAAAGCCACCATCCCGTCATAATCGTAGGCTGACATGGCAGCAAACATACCCTGAACAGCGTGAAATGCATCGTCTTCGTCGCTGGCAAATGCCGGACCACCAAAGAAAATAACCGTAAGTACCAATATTGATTGTATTTTTTTCATAAGACCCCCTTACATATTTTTGTCTTGCGAAAACCCTAGTTGCGAATTATGTCTGAAATGGGGCAGATCAAAGCGAATAGGTGAGCGTGCCCGCTTCAACCGCGGAACCAGCAACCTGAACTTTTGAAATGGCACCGCCATCTTTAAAAACACGCACTTCAATCACGCCGGGTTTTCCCATGGCCTCGCCCTGAATACCCAAATAAGAAACCTGATCTTCAAACTCCAGCACCCCGTGATGAGCAAGATAAAGTCCAGCCGGACCATTGCCGTTTCCGGTCACCGGATCTTCATTGATGCCGATGGCCGGGGCAAACATGCGCCCGTGGGTTTTATAAGGGCCAGCGTCTTCGACACTCATAACAAAATACCCGGTATGACCAATTTTCGCGGTCAACACTTTAAGCGCGTCAAAATCCGGTTTTATCCCATGAAGTGTTTCCGTATTATTTATGGCAATAACCACTTTGCCATGGCCAGTTGAAGCAAATTGAACCGGCAGACCCGCCGCCAGATCACTACGGTTAAGCCCCAGCGCCAACAACGCCTCATCCACATGATCCGCGCTTAATATATCGCCCATTTCCGGTGTGCCCTGGGTCATGATGATCTTAATGCCATCACCGTCACGTTCAATATCCACGGGCAGTATTCCGGCCCCGGTTTTGCTCATCACCCGGCTACTGGCAATATTATTAAGCTTGGCCCGAAGATAATGACTGGCGATGGTCGCATGACCGCAAATCGGCACCTCGGTCGCCGGGGTAAAATAACGCACGTGAAGGTCGGCATCATCCGCGCTCAGTAAGAACGCCGTTTCCGAAACACCCGCGAAAGCGGCAATCGCCTGCATCTGCGCGGTGCTAAGCCCGTCCGCATCAAACACGACGCCGGCGCGGTTTCCTTTGCCCACTTCGCTGGCAAAGGCATCCATCAGGTATATCTGGATATCGCTCATCTTAAAATATCTCCCGCGTCACCGCTCGCTAGCCTTGCCGCGTTTCAGGGCTGCGAAAATCCCGTAAACGCTGATCAACAACCACGCCACCTCAATGGTCACCGCCGACAGGTTATAATCAACATAAAGTGATATCAGAATAAGCCCGGCGCCAACGGCATTAAACGCCGAAAAAGGCACTCTTTTAACGTCCATACGGTCCGCATGAACAAGTCCGTAAACCACAAGGATCAACGCCACCCCAATCAACCCGATAATATCAAATATCATAACCCCTCCGTTAAGTTAATTGGCATCAGGTTAATCGCGCCAGCCGCATTTCGCAATGGCAAATACCATATATTATAGTCGGATGATCCGATTACCCCTCATTTCTCTGATCGTGTCTCGGGCCTTCTATGCTGAGCCATATATCAAAGGCCAGCGAAGGCATCAAACGGCGGTCCGCTATACAGGATATTGCCAATATGCTAATATAGGGCAACTTAAACATAAAAAAGGGGTATAAATTATGGATGTTATTGCGAATGTAAATTGGTTGGCCACCGGCGTCGGCACCATCGTTGCGTTTCTTGTCGGCTGGGCGTGGTATAGCCCATTGTTATTTGGCGTTAAATGGGCGGAAGGCTCCCGTGTTGATCTTGGCACCGCTGATCAAATGCCCGTTTTCGCCATGGCTTCACAGCTGCTCGCGCTGCTTTTTCTGGCAACCGTGATCGGCATCACCCGCGTATCAGAAGACCTGCTAACCGCCGTTCTCGCCATCCTCGCGGTGGCGACATTTAACGCGTCCGGCGGTGCATTTGTGCAAAAAACCAATTATGCCATCACCGTCGATTTCTTTTATATTATCGCCTGCGGCGCCGTGATGATCGCCTGTCAGGGACTTTTGTAACGGACCTTAATCAATTAACTTGGGACTGCCGACGCCCCCTTATTCAAAAGTGGTCGTCGTCTGGGTCAAGGTCGCGACCCCGTCCTTAATCACAACTTTAAAAAGCTGCTCATAATCCGTCTCCGCCAGCTTCGGTTGCGTCGTGCCGGATAATAACGACGCCAGATCAGGTGTGCTTGAACTATGGGCAACAATTAAAAACGTCCCGTCCATGGCTTTCAGCTGATCGGCAAAACCCGCAAGGTCATCGGTGGAAAAAAGCTGAACCGCAAGCCCCCGGTCCGCCGCCGTCGGCGTCGCCGTCATCACTGTGCGGTACGTTTCCGTGGAATAAACCGCCTTGATCGGCTCATTTTTAAGCATCGAAACAATATGCGCCGCCCGCTTCACACCCTTCTGGGTCAACACCGGATTATCACCCCCAGAAAGATCAGTGGCCTGCTTTTCCGCATGGCGAACAACATAATATGTCCCATCCGCAAACGCCGGTACCGCAAAACAAACAACAGCCAAAATAACAACAAAAATTTTCTTCATAACAAACGTCCTCAATTTTTTTTATATATAATGTCACCATATACGCGCCAATGAAACAAGACAAGCCTTCGCCAAATATGATCCAACTCAGGCACGTACACCACCGCCTAAATGGATAAACCTCAAAAGTCGGCCCGACTTATAATCGCGAAAACCGTGAAGGTGCCGTCAGCCTAAGCCGGAGGCGCCGGCGCCTGAGGCCAAACCATAAAACCTAAGTTCTCAGGGAGAAAAAACCGCTGCTACATAGTCATCGCAAACTACTAATTTATTGTCTACCGATTACCGAACATTAAGTGTATTGGCCCTTTTGAGGGCGTTAGAATGTATCAATTACCGATTCGATTCTAGGGTATTTTCTATCTTAAATTGTAGTGAAATTGCACAAATCATTGGAATTAATGGAAAAAATATTATAATAGATATTTTTTATACTTTCTCTTTCTCAGATATTATCTTTTAATATCAAATACTTAACATAAAATACGAAAATAGTTCAAAAAATGCGACATACTATCTGTTGACATAAACATTAGTCACAAACACTATATCTGGTGTTTAGTTAAAAATAAACAGGCTCCATCTCTGGAGCCCGTTTATCAAACTTTACTGGGTTTGGGCACTCCCCAAAAGAAAGTGATGCAACCCCAATAAAAGCTTTTCGCACTTCTTTTATTGCATATCCAAGCATCATCTTTCAAGAAAATAGTGTCCATTATTTGTCAAATAGTCGATTTTTAAATCGATGTTTGAGTTGTGATTGCAAATTGTTTGAGTGAACTTTTTGTGGAGATAACACCATCAATGGAGATTTATTATGGTAAAGAAAAATTCTGAAAAAACAGGTAAAAAAGCTGCTACTGCGGCTTCGAGAACGCTTAAAAGTCCCAATGCAAGCAAAGCTGCAAAATCGGTGTCAAGGGCGGAGTAAAAACAGGCCACAGGGCGGCGTAAAAG